>ERZ773150.280-NODE-280-length-59508-cov-7.106656_pt1 | contig 59508 bp, 74 predicted proteins | sample MGYA00580845_ERZ773150 | MGnify/ENA primary metagenome ERZ773150 (study PRJEB29015, sample SAMEA2737848) | human gut metagenome | biome: human gut; feature: human-associated habitat; material: faeces | place: China | collected 2012 ...
TAAACACTCCTTTTTAATGTAAAAAGGGTGCAAAAATCCCCTGAAATTCAATGCTTGAAAAATTCAGGGGATTGTGGTACAATATTATTGCGTTAATATCGTATCATCTGCACCCTGTGTAGGTGATCCCGCTCTGTTCGAGGACCAGTCGAGCAGGGCGGTTTTTTATATTATTGTTTAACTCCAAGATAATCAATTAAAGCGTTTTGAAATACTTTAGAGCAGTTTACGCCGTCCTTATCTGCCATATCTGCAAGCCAAGCCGGGAGAGAAAGAGTTTTCTTTACAAAGCGGTTGTTGAGCTTGTCACGAAAGGCAGGCATAAACACTTCAATAACAGCTGGGACTTGATTTTTTTCAAGTGTGATGTTCTGAATTTGTGTAGGTTCGGGAATTTCTTCGCCGTCCTGCTCAAGTCCCCAAAGGTGAAGTCCAAGTGCCTCGTGAGCGTTTTTTAATGCCTCTTCCATAGTATCGGCACAAGGCAGACAACCAGGTAAGTCAGGAAATTCAATAGAAATGCCGTCTTCTGCAACATCAAATACTGCAATGAACGAATATCTGTCTTTCATAGTAAAAACCTCCGTAATAGTTTTAAGGGGATTGCAGGCATTATTCAAATTTAATACCTGCTTGCTTTTCAATGCTCTTTAAGGTTTTAATCGGAAAATCTTTTCTCGGGTGAGTAACTGTTACTCTGCCTTTCTTGGTTGGGTGTTTAAATTGGTGGTGGTCGCCAACGCAACCGACCTCATACCAACCGTCAGCATTAAGAATTTTGATTACATCTCTTGAAGTATAGCTTTTCAACTTTATCTCCCCTTTATGTATATATTATAATACATAATTTATTATGTGTCAATAGCTTTTGATAAATAATTTATTACATAATATTGTAAAATCCCACAACTTTGCCAAGAATGCAGAGCAAAGTATTATTTTAGGGCGGATTTATTTACTCATCTTCTTCATCTATTGTGTAATCATTTGTATAATTTTCATTAGATGATTGAGATTGTCTAAATTCTTCTGCGAGCATAGTTTTATTAAATTCAGCAGTCGGCTCAATTTTGTTTACAAGCTCTTCAAGTTCATCTACTGTAGTATAGAAAAACTCCTTACGCATATTGACTTTATTAACTCTTTTATCGTTCAAAATGCTATGTAATTTACTTTCAAGTCCAACAGCATCTTCCGAAAAAATGAAACTATGTACATCAAATTTAAATGGTACAGAAGCATTTCCTAATTCGTTTACTCTGTCTTGCGGGTCAATTCTTCTTGTCATACCAACTTTAAATACATTTTCACCGAACGATCCAAGATTACTTATAATATATACATTACCTGCCTTACCATTTTGAAGTTGAACGATATTATCTTTTTTAATAGTGACATCAGCAAGTTTTGCTTGCAATTCGAGAATTTTAGCATTTAAAGCTTTACTTTCTTCATCTGCCGAAGCTTTTAACTGCTCTTTTAATTTTTCAATTTCATTGTTATATTTAAGTTCTTCGTTTTCAATCTTCTTCTTTTCCTGCTCAAGTGCCTTGCGTTCTTCAGCTTCTTGACGAATTTGCTCTTTAATAGCAAGTTGCTCTTGCTTCGCCTGCTCTTTTTTTACATAATAGTTATACTCTATTTTTACAGCATTTATAAATAAATATTCTATTTCGCCTATAAATTTTGTAAGAGTTCCAGCTATATTCTGATTACCTTGAGCTGCAATATTCAGATATTTTTGAGAAGTATTTTTTACTTGCTCAATAGCATTATCTAATTTTTCATATTTCAGATTATATAAGATATTCTGCAATTCTGCTCTTAAAGCTATTACCATTAAATCATAAATAGCTTTATTCGCCTTTGTAGTGTACCTGCTACGATATTGTGATAAAACTTTTTCGATTTGTTTGTCATTATCTTTAAATGCTTTTCTTAAACTTTTAACATCCATATAATGTAGCTTAAGAATAACAGACGGTGACAACTCTTCAAGTTCATCAAACTCTGATTTATATAATTTCAATTCTGCTAAATCAGGAGAATATTCAAAAAAATTAGATATAGAATAATCAACACTCTTGTATAGCTCTTTCGTTCTGTCTAATTTGTTTTTAGCTGTTTTTAATTTCTTTTCTGTTTTTTCGATTTCAACATTTAAGCTCAGTATTCTCTCATCTGTTTTAATCTTTAAATCATTAAGCTTTTCTTTTGTTGATTCAGTTTCATCGTTAAGCTTATTTTTTAATAAAGCACGCTGATTTTCAAGATTTAAAGCTTCCTCTTTGCTTTTCTCAATTTCTTGCTTTAATTGTTGAATAATTCTCTGTGATGTATCGTAATCATCAAAGCACAATTCGCTTAATTTTTGCTTTAACTCATCATTTTGTTTTTTTAGCGTTTCAATTTCACTCTTATATTGTGAAACTTTAAAAATATCAAAAAATCCCATTGCTAAGCTCCTCACATAATATAATATTTGACAAAATATATAATATATTGTAAAATAGATTTAGAGGAGTGCGTTTTCTTCTCACATCTTTTTTAGTCAGTCGTAGGTGGTGCTACGACTGACTTTTATTTTTATTAATAAATTGATTAAATTGTTTTATAACTTTTTGCTCGAGTGGGTGCTTATAAAAAGCATTTCTTTTTTCAAGCTCTTGCATACGCTCTGATCTATATGTCGCAGCTTCAAGACTTATATTACATAACCGAGATATTTCCTCAGCAGTTAAGGCTTTGAGTTCGTGCAATACACACGCAGGAGCAAGCAAGTCACGAGCGAATACATTAGCTGCGCTCTCGGTATCATTCTGTACTGCAAATGTTCTGTATGCTATTTTGTCCACGAGCATATGTCCGAGCAAAATGTGCCCTAATTCGTGAGCAATAGTAAACCTACAGCGCCGTGAACTATCTGTATCTCTATATACAATTATAAAACTGTTATTATTTACAATTGTAACACCGCTTGCATTGTTTTGAAGAATATTAACATCGCTGTTTTTAACTAAATTAATATCATTTGATTTTCTAACAATATTCGTAACCTCAATGGGTAGTGTCTTAATATCGTAGTCTAATATACATTGCCATGCGGCGTTACGAGCATTTTTGTATTTGCCGTAATCCATTCATCACACCTCGTAGGTATTTTAACCAACGAGGCATTTTTTATTTACAAATCAGATTCATCTTCAACGGATTTAGCATTTTTAAGTAATTCAAGTTTTTCTTTTGAAATTTTTTGAAATTCAATAGGTCTATTATCGCTGCTCCTCGCAGCGGTTAAAACTGTAACATACTCTTCACTTGAATCATCGTTAATATTTAGTAACTTATCAATAGCCGGTTGCATTTCAGGCTTATTTCTATATGCAACAACCAACTTCTTTTCGTGAGAAGTTAGTTCATGGATATGTATATCTTTTTTTATTTCACCATTAATAAGAGCATTTATATCTATAGATAAAGTATTGCAAATTTTAATGACATTTTGTATTGACGTACCCCATATTCCTCGATTAAAAATACCTTTAACAGTAGTATATGGTAACTCTGCAACTTTTGCAAACTGCATAATGCTTTTATAGTTTTCTAAAATATAATTTTGCAATTTTTGTTCGACGGTCATTATAACCACCTCTTTTCAACTACAAGTATATTACAAAATATTGTAGATGTCAATATTAAATCTACCTTTTTTAGTAAATAATTTTTAAAAAACTATTGACAATCTACTTTATTAGGTATATTATAATATTGTAATCTACCTTTAAAGGTAACAGGAGGTGTAACAATGCTTTATCCTAATTTAATTAAAGCCATGAAAGATGAGGGAGTTACAAAAACTGACATTGCTAATCTTTTAGGCTTGCACTTTAATACAGTTACAGCAAAGCTGGAAGGGGAAACAACATCAAATAAGGCTGTATATCAGGTTGGATTTACACTTATTGAAGCAGTAATGATCAAAAATATATTTTTTAAAAGATACGATCTGAGCTGGCTGTTTGACTTTCAAGAACACATCAAAACAGCATAACAAGGAGGTGATAACAATGTTTTTAAGTGTATACGCAGTAATTGCTACCGTTGTAGCGGTAGTAGCAATTATAAAAGCTGTGAAGTGGAAAATCGCAACAAGAGCAATTACACTATTTTGCAAAGAAAAGTTCAGGTCCCCCACTAAAGAAGAAATTGCCGACTGCACAAAGCGAGCAGCCGACAATACGATAAAGTTTAAATAATTCCAAATTGAGCTTTTATAAGTTCCGTTACAACATTTGAAGCAATTTGGGTAACTGCGGAAAGAGAGTTGCTACCAACAACTCCAGCAATCTTTTTAACCTTGCCCCATATATTATCATTACGAATATTAGCAAGAAATTGATGCCCATCAGGCGATAAATCTGCAATCGTTACATATTTTCCCCCATCAAATGAATGCACATCAATAATAAGATTTGCTATCTTACATTGTCTAATGTGGTAGAGTAGCTCCTCGGCAGAATATTTTTGGAGATTGTCAGGAAGAGTATCATCAAATTTTAACTCCAATATTCTGTGATAATCAACATCTTTTTCGATTGCGAGTAAAATATCACGAACACAATCCGAATTTAACCGCATAGCTTGCACCTCCTTTCATTGAAATTATATCACATTGTATTGAGGATGCAAAGCAACGAAACTAACAAAGAGGTGATTAAATGTTAAAAGGCAAAAGAAAAAAGGAAATGCCGGAAAGACAAATTCCTTTTGAACGCCCTGCTTATCCTATTCAGAGTGATTTTTACAAAATTTCTTTGGAAGAGTTCGGCGGAGAACAGCATAGAAAGGAGATGTGAAAAGTGAACTTATGTATAATTATGATACTAACAAATCTGTGTATATCTGTGGTATTCTTAACTATCGCAATAAAAATAATAGCTGTCCGCATTATAAAAACGCTTGACAGCTATTTGAATAAATATGATGCACAGATTATGGATTTAATTCGCTGGGCAAAGGGTTTAGACAAACATCAATGAATGCTTTTCCGCCAGCGATAAGCTTGTTTTTGTTAATTATGTTCTTGCATTCTTCAACAGCTTTTTTAATCTCAGGTGTTATTTCCTTTTTGTATAGATGATCTTCAAGTATATTAAAAATTGGAAATATTAGTTTTTCATATCGTTCTTTAAGATATGTTTTGTTGTGTTCTTTTTTGAATAATATCCACGACAAAATAACGGTACTTATAGTTGTAGCTAATGAAACAATAAAAGTTAACCAGTTAAAAAGAGTATCCAAAGTTTACACCTCATTTCTAATTCAATCATAACACTAAAAGAGATGTAAGGCAATAATTTTATAAGGAGGGTATATATGCCAAAATCTAAGAAAACAGTAACCAACTGGGATGATGTTCCGCTCTACATAGATTTGCCGTTGCTGGCAACCCTTTGGGGGTTCTCGGTTGATTGTTTAAAGAAAAAAGCACAGTCGGGCATTTTGCCGGCGGCAAAGATGTTCGGTGAGTGGAGAATATCTAAAGAGGACGCGAAGGCTTACTTCGAAAAGGCTTACAACGAAACGCAGGAGGGAATAAAAAAAGATGGATGTAATAATTAACGACATACCGACCTATCCGTTTAAGGATGTTGAAATCGGAGATGTGTTCTCTGATGATTTAGGACGCTTTATGATGAAAGTATCATACGAAACAGCAATATGTTTAGATGATAATACAGTCTATGGCATTAACAGCAAGACAAAATGCTATCTGAGGGACTGCGTGATTATAGAGCGTGAATTGCTCGAAAACCTCAAGAAAGGAGCAAACGGATATGAGTAAGCTTGAAAACTTACAAATCTGCATTAAAGACGGCGAGGTCGTAACATTGCAGGGACTTGATACAGTGACAGCCGAAAGGCTCGAAGACATTTTGAATTATGTTGCAGAAGTCAAAGAAAGTCTTGACAGGCACAAGCTTTGTAACAAGGCAGTCGGATTTAAGCGTGTTGTTAAGAACTGCAAGAAGTTTATTAAGTGCTGCAAATACGCAGCGAAAAATTAAGGAGGTGTAACAGATGAAAAAGTATTTAAGTTCCGATGAAAACGGCATACCCATTGTTGTTACATACCACCAAAGTGGTTTTGTGGACAGCGAATTGCTTACAGATGAGCCAGAACTGATTCAAACAGTCACTAAAATTTGGATTAGTTGGTGCTGTATTCCTGCCAAATCTAAAAATTCAAACGCAAACAGTTATGCATTGAAACACTGTTTCGAGCGAATGACAGGTATTTATTTAACAAATAATCAATTCAAACAAGCTATGTTACTTTGTAGCTTATACCCTGATTGTCCTTACTCAAAATTAAATTGGGACTATAGCCTCAGTAGAAAGTCTTTATGCTTTCGTTCTCACAAACATACAAAATATCGTTATTTGATTTCAAAAATGATTATTAATAAAATCGCAAAAGAAGAAAACCGCTGACAGCACAGCAATGCTTTCAACGGTTCAAGGATATAATATGAAATCAATCAACATTATTATATCCTTAATTTTATAAAAAATCAAGGAGGAAACATAATGCACACATCAAAAATTACAATTAAATCACTTTTCGGCATTTCCGAGCAGGAAATCAGTGGAAAAAGTGTTGAAATAACAGGCAGAAAAGGAGCAGGAAAAACATCTGTCATTGACGCTATTCGTTATGCTCTTACGAACTCATCTTCTCGTGATTGGATAATTAAGAATGGTGAAACCGAGGGCGAAATCATCGTTGAAACTGATTCGGGCTTATCAATCGACCGTAAAGCAAGAAGCAACAAAGCTGACTTTGTATCAGTCAAGGAAAATGGAAACAAAGTCACCAAGCCTGAAACATTTTTGAAAACTATCATTACTCCGTTGCAGCTCAACCCTGTTGAATTTACACAGATGACGAAGAATGAGCAGAACAGAGCGATTCTCGATTTAATCGAGTTCGATTGGGATTTGAATTGGATTAAAGAACAGTTCGGTGAAATTCCGCAGGGTGTTGATTATGAGCAGAACATTCTACAGGTTCTCAACGACATTCAAGCTGAAAACGGTGTCTATTTTCAGAGCAGACAGGATGTTAACAGAGAGATTCGCAACAAAAGAGCATTTGTTGCGGATATAGCAAAGGATATTCCCGCAGGCTATGATGCTGAAAAATGGAAAAACTATGACCTTTCCACGAAATATTCAGAGCTTTTGAAAACTAAAGATGAAAACGGCAAAATTGAAAGAGCAAAAGCTTTCAAAGACAGTTACACCAATAAGCTCAGAGGACTTGAAGCGAATAAAGAGATTGCTGTTTCAGCAGCGGAAAAATCAATCAATGCAGAGCGTGACAGCTTGAATTCTACTATTTCAAGACTTAATGCTGAAATTCAGTCTGCAAGAGAAAAGTTGCTTACGCTTGATAGTAAGTTTGCCGATAAAGTTAAAGTAGCAGAAGCAGATTTTAATGCTGCGAAAGCTAAGCTTGACGCTGATGTCGGCATTGCAAATAAGTTCATTAACCTTGAAATTAAACCTACAAACGCTCTGCAAGAGGAAATCGATACAGCAGAAGTGATGATTAAACATCTCAACGAATACGATAGAATGAAAAATATGCAGAACGAAATCGAGAATTTGCAGGCTCGTTCAGAAGAATTTACACGCAAGATTGAACTTGCAAGAACCTTGCCGGGAACCATTCTTCAAACTGCAACATTGCCTGTTGACGGCTTGACCGTTGAAAACGGCATACCTCTCATTAACGGATTGCCGATTTCAAATCGTTCCGACGGTGAATTGCTCGAATTATGTGTTGATATTGCTATCAATAATCCGAGTGGATTGCAGATTATTTTGATTGACGGTGCGGAAAAGCTTGACGATACAAGCAGAAACAAACTTTATGCTAAATGTAAAGAAAAAGGCTTACAGTTTATCGCAACAAGGACAACAAACGATAACGAACTCATCGTTACAGAACTTTAAGGAGATGTACATATGCCAACACATTGGAAAAAATTAACAAATCCGAATTATCTCGGAGCATACTCAATCGAAAACGGACAAGATTTGATTTTAACGATTAAATATGTTCAGGAAGAAAAAGTAATCTGCCCTGACGGCAAGAAAGATGATTGCGTAGTGTGTCACTTCTCTGAAAATGTAAAGCCAATGATACTCAATGCAACTAACATGAAAACTATTACAAAGCTGTACAAAACTCCATACATCGAGGAATGGACAGGCAAGAAAATTCAGATTGGCATCGAAAAAGTCAAAGCCTTCGGTGATGTTGTTGAAGCTTTAAGGGTTCGCAATATTATACCTAAGATAGAACCTGAAAAGCTGCCTAAGTGTGAAAAATGCGGTGCAGATGTACACCCAATGGGAAATATGACATCTGAACAACTTATCGCATATACGAAAAACAAATACGGAAAAGGCCTTTGTTCTTCTTGCGCAACAGCAGAAGCAAATAAACTGAAAGGAGAAGCAATTAATGCTAAATAATGAGAACTACTTCAGTGTTGAGAACAACCTCAAATATATGAGTGTTTCACAATTCAAAGCATTTGAAAATTGCCCTGCCTCCGCTTATGCGGAGGTCACAGGAAATTATGAGCGAGAAAAAACAACTGCGTTACTTGTAGGTTCATATGTGGACGCTCATTTTGAGGGTTCGCTTGATGTTTTTAAAGCACACAATCCGCAGTTATTCAAGCGTGACGGCTCTCTCAAGTCTGATTATATCAAAGCCGAGCAAATCATAAACAGAGTTGAGCAAGACGATTTGTTTATGAAATATATGAGCGGCGAAAAGCAGGTTATTATAACCGGTACTATTGCAGGCGTTGAAGTCAAAATCAAGGTTGACAGTTTACACACCGATAAAATTGTAGATTTAAAGGTAATGCGTGATTTTGAGCCTATTTATGTGCCCGAAAAAGGCAGATTAAATTTTATTGAGGCTTGGAGATACGACTTACAAGGAGCGGTCTATCAAGAAATAGTCAGACAAAACACAGGTAAGGTTTTACCTTTTTATATTGCAGCGGTCACAAAAGAAAAAGAACCTGACTTAGCAGTAATAGAAATTCCACAGGCTTATTTGGAGATTGAGCTTGAGAATTTTGAAAAGAATGTTATCAAATATGATGCTATTAAAAAAGGCTTGATTGAACCTGAAAGATGCGAACATTGTGATTATTGCAAAGCAACAAAGGTTCTCAAAAAGCCGATAAGTTTGGAGGAATTAAATTTTGAATAATGTTGTTTTAGCCGGCAGATTAGTTGCCGACCCTGAACTGAAAACAACCACCTCGGGTGTTGAAATGACAAGTTTTAGACTTGCGGTCAATCAAGACTATGCGAAGTCAGGCGAGGATAAGAAAGCCGATTTTTTTAACATAACGGCGTGGAGGCAGACCGCTGCGTTTATCTGTAAGTATTTTCATAAAGGCAATGGAATAGTCCTCAAAGGTCGCTTACAGAGCCGTACATATCAAGCTCAGGACGGTTCAAATCGTTATATAGTCGAGGTCGTTGCTGATAATGTAGAATTTCCTCTCAGCGGCGGCAAATCTAATGATGATACAAGCAACTATGCACCGACTGCATCAGCCCCGGCTCAGACTGCTGCTGTTTCCGATACATCATCAGCAGACTTCCCTGTTGACGATGATTTGCCATTTTAAGTGAGGTGCAGCTTTGATTATTCAAATTGATACAAGAGAAAAATCGCGTGCTATTCAAAAAATCTTGCAATATCTTAATGAAAATAATATCAAGTATGTTTCAAGTAAAATGATATGCGGCGATTATTGTGATATAAGCAACCCTCTGTTTTGTATTGACAGAAAGCAGAATTTGAATGAAGTTTGCAACAATGTATGTCAAGATCGAAAACGCTTTATCGCTGAACTTGAGAGGGCCAAAGGACTCGGAATCAGACTTGTGTTTTTAATTGAACACAGTGCAAAAATTAAATGTCTTGAAGATGTGCAACTTTGGAAAAATCCAAGATTGAAAGAGCACCCGCTTGCTCTTTCAGGCGAAAGACTATATAAAATTTTATCTGTAGTTGAAAAAACATATAATACTAAATTCTATTTTTGTTGCAAAAATGTAACAGGCAGAGAAATAGTAAAATTACTTGAGGAGGAACAAAATGAAAAATATATCAAAGTTAAGCTACAGTCATAGACTTAAACTCTTTGAACAGGAAAAGCAAAAGCTTTACTCACAAAAGCTTAGTTTTAAAGAATTTGAACAGAAAATAAAAGAATTGGCAGATAAATATGAACTTTAATTCAGATCGGCGAGAGGAAATCAAATCGAGGGTGACTATTGCAGATGTAATCAGGAAATATTCGCCCTCGAGCGAAATCAAAAAAGATGTAATACGATGTCCATTTCATTCAGAACGAACAGCTTCGTTTCGAATTTATCAACGCAATAATTCTTTTTATTGTTTCGGCTGTGGAATTGGCGGCGACCAAATCAATTTTGTAGCAAAAATTCTTGATATATCTTATTATGATGCGTTAAAGCGTGTTGATGAAGATTTTATGCTTGGCGTTTTTAGCAGAAAAATATCAAAATCCACTTTGCAAAAACGCATATATGAGCGAGAGCGAAAACAATTTGAAGAAGAAAAAGCAAAACTTAAAAGACAAGCAGAAGAAAACAAATTAATTAACTTTTTTAAAGAGTTACGAAATAGATTTGAGTCTGAAGCCGACAATATCAAACTAAAGAATGCAATTATATTTGTTGAGAGTTGGCTCAACGGGAAAATGGACATTGACGGAGTTGTAACACTGTTGCCAAAAGATTATTCCGCTGATGAAATTATCGAAAATGTAAAAGAAAATTTGAAGTAAGGAAGTGATAAAGTGACAAATGAAACGGAGGTTGATGTAATAGATCCTGTTGCCCAAATTGAAAGTTACACAAAGAAAGATTTTCAGTTAACAAGACTTCCTTACGATTTTTTGTATGGATTAAGAAACAACAAATTTCAATATTCCCAAATGCAGGTTGTAATGGCAGACAAAGCAAGCAAAGAAGGCGTTAAAAGTTTTAAACAACTTTACAAAGATTATTTGGCGACTTATCATTCCGATGAACAAATGCTTGCTGTAAATTATACTGAATTTGATGGACAACCTTTTCAACTTGCTTGTGGCTCTTACATATGTCATGACGACATTGCTCTGCTTAATTCAAATGGAATAGTCGAGGAAATCTGCAACCATCCCGTCTTGCCGTGCGTAAGGCTTGTGAATATTGATGATAATACAGAAAAACTTATTATCAAATACAGGAAGGGCTACAAATGGCGAGAAATAACCGTAGACAAAGAAATTCTTGCAAGTGCGAGTAAGATTACTTCTCTTGCAAAATACGGCATAGCGGTCAACAGTGAGAACGCAAAAGGGTTAGTTAAATATCTAACAGATATTGAAGATTTGAACTACAACGAAATCGAAGAAAAAAACTCTGTCAGTAGATTAGGCTGGATTAACAATCACGGTTTTAGCCCTTATGTTGACGGATTGGTCTTTGACGGTGAAGAAAATTTCAGAACGCTTTTTAACTCAGTCAAAACAAAAGGCAGAATCGAAAAATGGATTGAAATAGTCAAACCTGTTCGAGCCGAGAGAAACATCTGTTCAAGAATAATGCTTGCTGCCTCTTTCGCAAGCATATTGGTCAATCCTTGTGACTGTTTGCCGTTTTTCGTCCATCTTTGGGGCGGAACAGAGGCAGGAAAAACAGTCGCATTAATGCTTGCAACTTCGGTGTGGGCAGATCCGACAATGGGTGCTTATATTCGTACTTTCAATAGTACAGCAGTGGCTCAAGAATTGACTGCAAGTTTTGTCAACTCTTTACCTCTCGTGTACGATGAGCTGCAAATTCTGAAAGATAAAAAGTCTTTTGATGATATGATATACAAACTATGTGAGGGTGTAGGTCGTGACCGAGGTGCGAAGTCAGGCGGTGTTCAGAAAATTGCAACCTGGAAAAATTGCATTTTGACATCAGGCGAGTTTCCAATCAGCTCAGAAAAGTCAGGTGGCGGTGCAATCAACAGGATAATTGAAATTGACTGTAAAGACAAAAAAATATTTTCTAATCCTGCCGAACTTGTATCAGAAATTAAGCATAATTACGGTTGTGCCGGTGCGATTTTTGTCAAGTGGCTGCAAGACGGCGACAACATCGAAACAGTCAAGCGTATGCGAAAAGAATATTACAAGCAGCTTGTAACTAATTCAGACGTGACAGACAAGCAAGCTATGTCAGCAAGTCTGATTCTGACCGCTGATAAACTGATTAACGAAATATTTTTTAATGACGATATTTTGTTGAGCATAACTGAAATGCAATCAATTTTAACTACTCGCACGAGTGTCGACCAAAATCGTAGATGTTATGAGTTTATTAACGATTTTGTCGCTGTCAATTACAACAAATTCAATCCTGAAAAAGACGGCTACAACGGCGAGATATACGGCACAGTGCTCGAGGACAGAATTTATTTCATTAAGAGCAAATTTGATACAGTCTTGCAAGAAAACGGTTTTAACGCAAAGGCTTTTTTGAGCTGGGCAATTGAAAATAAGGTTGCGTTTGCTTCAAATAATCGGAGCTCGCTTGCGAAAAGGATTTGTGGAAAGGTTTGCCGTTGTGCTTGCATTTTGACCACACAAGAAATCGCAGAAGACAACTTTTTGAACAACGAAGACTTACCTTTTGATTAAATTGTAACAGGTGTAACTGCTGTGTAGCCAATTCAAGTTACATTGTTACATCTAAAAAACCGCATAAAATAGCCGTTTTTAAGGGATTGTGTTTAGCTGTAACCGAGTAACCGCATTTTTCACACACACTATATATATATGATAAAAAAATATAACTAAATATTTCTCGCACGTGCGTAGTGTTAATTTGTGTGTTACATCGGTTACATTGTTACATTATATATAATATATAGTATTTATCTATATTTTTAAGTGTTTAAAGTGTAACCAAAAATGTAACCGCTTTTAAAAAACTGTTACAGGGGGGAAAAATGAAATACACCAAATGTTCAAAGTGTCTGCTGATGTGGGACAGCTTAGTTGTAAGAAAATGCAATCACGAGGCAGTCAACAAAGTGTATGGCAAAAACATCTGTATTTGTTGCTGTCAAAAGTGCAGATACTCTGAACAGTTCAAAACAGGTTGGATTTGCACATACAAAAATGATAAGGAGGAAAAGATTTAACAATGGAAGAAAAATTAAAATGCGAAGTGTGCGGTGCTTTGGTTACAAGAAAATCCGCAAGTCAAAAATATTGTGCCGGTTGCCGTGCTGAGGCTTATAGTTTTAAAGCGAAACTTCATCGTGAAGAGCGAAAAGCAATTAAATCGTATTCGAACCGCTGCCAAAATGTTGATACTCTCGAAGAAAAGTGCAAAGAGATAAGCAGGTACAATAAGCTGCACAACACGCATTACAGCTATGGCGAGTACACAGCCCTTGAGCGGCTTGAAAGAAGATTGGAGGGTGAAAATTAATGACACTTGACGAACTGAAAACAGAAATATCTGAACGCATAGAAAGCGAGCAGGACAAGTTGGACAGGCTTAACGACTGCAAAAGCAGAAAAGACAGGAACTACTACATAAGTGAGGGTATGTTGATAGCATTTCAGATTGTTTCAGACTACTTTGACGATTTAGAGGTGATAACTTGACAGCTAAAGAGATTAAGGAGATTAACCGAGAAATTTCACGGCTGAGGGCGAAGATAGTACGCATTTTTGCCGAGGCTGACAATACATCGCCTAAGCTGTCGGATTTACCGAGTGCAGGTCAGACCTCCGACAAGGTCGGCAATGCAGTGGTGCAGATTGCAGATATTCAGAGGGAGATACAAAACCTTGAAATCCGCCGAAACGCAGCACTCAACAGCCTCTCCCGTGACGATTTTGTGGAGAACTGCTTATTTATGCACCTTAGTTTGAGATACAGCTGGGCGAAGATAGCAGTTGATACAGGCGGAATAAATACACCAGATAACATAAGAATTATGTGCAACCGCCACTGTTGGTAAAAGTTGTTCGGTTTTTCGGTTTAGGTGCAGTATAATATAAAATGAAGAAGCCAACAACAAGAGATATTTTGTAGTTAATTTTCAAGACAACGGCAGACCGCTCTCACTTGAGGGCGGTTTTGCACTGTTTAAGCGAAAGGCGGTGTTGTATTATGGCTATGCTAACAGCTAAGCAACAAAGATTTTGTGATGAATATTTAATAGACCTTAATGCAACAAGAGCATATAAGGTTGCTTATCCTAATTGTAAAAAAGATGAAACAGCAAGAGCAAATGGAAGTAGACTGCTAACAAAAGCTAACATTCAAATATATGTGGCGGATAAAATAAAAGAACGAGAACAAAGAACAGAAATAACACAAGATATGGTAATAAAAGAATTAGCCAAAATAGCATTTTTAGATATAAGAAAGCTATATACAGAAAATGGACAATTAAAAAATATATCAGACATAGATAGTGATACAGCAGCAGCAATATCATCGTTAGAAACTTTAGAAGAATATGAGGATTATGGAGATGACAGAGAAAAAATAGGCGATACACAAAAAGTAAAACTATTAGATAAAATAAAAGCTCTTGAATTGTTAGGACGACATTTAGGAATATTTAATGACAAAATAGATGTAAATGTTAAAGAAAAAGAAGAAAAGAAAAATGCTATATCAGATATATTAAATCAAATGCAAAGTGCAGATGATGTGTAATGTTAAAATTAAGTCAAAAATATAAAGAGTTCTTACAAACAAAATGCAAGAGAGAGTTTTTAGAAGGAACAACCGCAGCAGGAAAAACAACAGTAGGAATATTCAAGTTTATGTGTATAGTTGCTGATTCTGATAAAAAGTATCATATTATTGCAGGAGATGATGTAGGAACAGCAGAAAAGAATGTAATAAACTCTGAAAATGGTTTACTAGAACAATTTGAAGATATAGCAGAATATTGGCCAAAAGGAAAAGACAAAATAAGATTACCACATATAAGATATGATACAAATAAAGGTGAAAAGATAATATATGTATGTGGTTATGGTGATAAAAAAAGATGGAAAAAGGTTTTAGGTGGACAAGTTGGTTGTGTATATCTTGATGAAGTAAATTTAGCAGATATGGAGTTTATGAGAGAAGTTACACATAGATGTAAATACATGATGACAACATCAAACCCAGATGATCCATCATTAGATATTTATAAAGAATTTATAAATAAAAGTAGGCCAATACCTAAGTATGAACAAGATTATCCAACAGAATTACTAAAAGAACTAAAAGAACCACATGTGTTAGGATGGGTACATTGGTATTTTACATTTTATGATAATGCAGCATTAACCAAGGAAGATATACAAGAAAAAATAGATGCAACACCAATTGGAACTAAGATGTATAAAAATAAAATACAAGGTCTAAGAGGAAGAGCAACAGGACTTGTGTTCTCAAACTTTGAGAGGGCAAGGCACATAAAAACAAAAGAATGGGCAATGCAGTTTTTAAATTCTGACCGCAAGAGTGAGCGTTTTGTGCAGTTTACGGCAGGACTTGATACAGCCTATTCGCAGAAGTCACCCGACACAATCGCAATGACCTTTTTCGGTATTACAAACAAGGGCAAATGTATTCAGCTTGATGAACGAGTGTATAACAATGCCGAAATTCAAACGCCGATTGCTCCGAGTGATACGGTACGAAATTTCATTGATTTTCTTGACCGCAACCGTGAGGAATGGGGCTTTGCAAGAACAGCATTCATCGACAACGCCGACCAAGCGACTATTACCGAATTTCAGAAGTACAAGCGGCAAAACGGCTGTATTTATGGTTTTGCAAATGCGTGGAAGAAAACAAAGATAATCGACCGTATCAATCTCGTTCTCGGCTGGCTTGCTACTGACTGTTATTTTGTTCTTGAGCATTGCAAGAATACAATTGCCGAGTTTGAAATTTACAGCTGGCGAGAAGATAAAGACAATACTCCCGAGGACGGCCACGACCATTGCATAAACAGTGGGCAGTATGCGTGGCTGCCGTTTAAAAATATTATTGGAAGTGAAATAAATGGGGCTGATAAACAGAATGGCTGATACAATCAGAACAGGACTAAGGAATTTTTTACATATCACTAAAGCGCCCGACAGGACGATAACCGTTGACGAAACGAGCAATCATCAAACCGAATGCTTTACCAACCGCATTTGGTATTGGGGCAACAGCAGACAGCTTTCACAGCTTTATACACAGCTTGACAGCGACAAAACACGCTTTTGGTCTGCCGAGTGTACCAAAGGGCTGAAAATAAGAAAAATCCACACAGGCTTGCCCGCTCTCATTTGCGATACACTCGCTAATATTGTGATTGCAGACTACAACGGTACAGAGGTTACAAGCAAAAATACGACAGCTTATGCCGAACGGTGGGCGGAGATAGAGAAAGAAAACAAACTCGCAGGTGTAATAAAGCAAATGCTCCTTGACCTTTGTGTTGTCGGTGACGGTGCTTTTAAGGTCAGCTTTGACACGGCTGTATCAGATGTTCCGATTGTTGAATGGTATCCTGCCGAAAACATCGACTTAACTTATGTGCGCGGCAGAATCAGAGAGGTTAAGTTTTATACAGATTACACGCAAAATCACCGACATTTCCGTTTTGAGGAAACATACGGTTACGGCTATATTCGTTATGCTTTGTATGATGATAACGGCAGAGAGGTCGATTTACACACAGTTAAGGCACTTGATTGGATAGACAGCAACGGTGTGACCTTTGACACATCGTATATGTGGGCAGTACCGGTTATTTACGGCAAATCGTGCCACAAGGGCAGAGGTGCGGGCATTATCGGCATAAAAACAGACGCTTTCGACAGCCTTGATGAAGTGTGGTCACAGTGGATGGACGCTTTAAGAGCTTGCCGACCAAAGCAGTATGTGCCTGAATGTCTTATCCCTCGAAACCCCGAAACCTGTCAGCCGATGTCGCCAAATTCCTTTGACAACAGATTTATTGCAGTAGGAAACGATATGTCGGAAAACGGCAACGGAAACAGGATTTACACCGAAAGTCCGCAGATTCAGCACGAAAGCTATTTAAGCTCATACATCACCGCACTTGACCTTTGCTTACAAGGTGTTATATCTCCGTCAACGCTCGGTATTGATACCAAAAAGCTCGATAATGCCGAGGCACAGAGAGAAAAAGAGAAAACAACTCTGTATACAAGACAGAACCTTGTTGAGCTCACCGAGAACGCTATGCAGAGCCTTGTTGAAGTTGTACTCAATGCAGACAGTGAGCTTAACGGCAAGGGAATTGTTGACGGAATAGAGGTATCCGTAAACTTTGGTGAGTACGCCAATCCGTCATTTGAAAGTCAGGTTGAAACTGTATCAAAAGCAAGACAGGGCGGTTTGATGTCTGTTGAAACCTCGGTCGAGGAATTGTACGGCGACAGTAAGTCGGACGATTGGAAAGCCGAAGAGGTACAGAGGATAAAAGAAGAACAGGGCATTACAAGTGAGGAAGAAACCTCATCATTCGACGATTTGGCAGGACTGACAGATGAGTGATTACGATATCGGAAAAGCCTTTGAAGAAATCGAAAATGAACTTATTGACAGTATGATGCGTAATTTCAGCCGTCACAGAGCAGAGGAAACCAAAGAGGGCTATAATTGGACCCAATGGCAGGCAGAACAACTAAAGGCGCTTGAGGAGTACCGCAAAACGAACGCCCAAAAATTCGGCAAGCAGTTCAAGAGCATTAACAGCAAGGTTGAAGAAATGATACACACCGCAAGAGCCGACGGCAACGCAGAACAGGAAGTGAAAATCCTCGAGGCTATTAAGAACGGCTTTACACCGCATATGCCCACAGGAGCGAGCACAGGCGAGTTTTTTAAGGTCAATAACTGTAAGCTCGATGCTCTTGTAAAATCGACCACAGACGATTTAAAGAGGGCAGAAACGGCGGTTTTGCGTATGAGCAATGACAAGTACCGCAAGGCAATTTTCAACGCTCAGGTGTACGCAAATACCGGTGCAGGCACTTACGAAAAAGCAGTTGATATGGCTTGTAAGGATATGCTCAACGCAGGACTGAATTGTGTGGAGTACAAGAACGGTGCAAGGCACACGCTTTCAGACTATGCGGATATGGCAATCAAGACAGCAAATAAGAGAGCCTATCTAAGAGGCGAGGGCGAAGAAAGAGCTAAGTACGGACTTTCTCTTGTCGCGGTAAACTCAAGACGGGGCGGTTGCCCTGATTGTGCAAAATATATCGGCAAGGTGTTTATTGATGATGTGTATTCAAACGGCAAAAAATCGGACGGTGATTATCCGCTGCTTTCAACCGCCATAGCGGAGGGACTTTTCCACCCACGCTGTAAGGACAGCACAAGCACCCACTACCCTGAACTTGACGATTTGAGCGGACCTCTCTCCGATGACGAGCTTGCAGAGCTTGATCGCCAAAGAGGACTTGAAGTACAGCAACAGCACGCAGAAAAGCAAGCCGAACGCTTTGACCGCAGGGCAAAATACAGCCTTGACGAGGATAATAAACGCATTGCCCAAACCCGAGCCGATGAGTGGCACGACAGGGCGGATATGCTTGAAGAAAAGGTGAAAAATACAGATGATATTTCGCCTGAATCTGTTGCAAAATCGGCTGAAAGTGGTATAAATTGCATTGTCACCAATGAAATGTATACATTTAGTGACGGATATGGAAAATCATCTTCTCCTGTAAAAAGTATTATTTATAAAACACCTGATGGAACAAGATTTGTTTTCCCTGAAAAATATAATGCATCTCATCAGCAAATGACACCTGAAAAGGCAATTTCGTTGTGGAATCAAATTCCGCAAGAAGTGCGAAATCAAGCACAAAAAACAATTGAATTTGTTGACTATTACAATCCTGCTGATTCGTATTGGAGAAAGCATTATAAAAACTTTACTCATTCTTATGCAACAGGTGGGGATAAAATTACTTTTTGGCGGTATAACTATCAACACGATGACGATTATGTTATTAGGACTTATTGTCACGAAGCAGGTCACTTCATTGACAAAAATCTTTCAAGTAGTGTAAACGCAAGATTTTCTGATGAAAATGTATGGACAAAAGCAATGAAGGATGATAAAATAATAAGTGGTAAGAAATCTTGCACTGCTTATGGGCAAAACGCACACACAGAAGATTTTGCAGAAAGTCTTGCAGAATACATCAAAGATAAAATTGCATTTTCTTCTGCATTTCCTAACAGGGCAACTTTACTTGACAAAATATTGAAGAAGGTGATTTGATGGCAACTTATAAAAGAATAAACGAAAAAACACCTAATGGCGGTACTTATTCGGAAATGTTTTTCTTTGACAAGAGCGGAAATTCGGTTGATGAAAAAGATGCTGTCAAGTGCATCATTAGAGAATGTGACAGCAAAGGGAATCTTATCAAAGAAACTGTCTGTATAGATTAAAATAAAATTTTATTTTACTGATTAGAACATGCGCAAGGGCGGTTTTGTTATGCGTGAATTTAATACAGAGATTAGCACTTAATCAATCGGATTGAGTGCTTTTTTAATACCCAAAAACTGAAAGGCGGTGACAAAATGAAAGTAAAAGTAATTACATCGTTCAACGATAAAACCGAGGGGTTTATTAACAGACCGATTAATGAAGTATTTGAATGCTCCGAGAGCAGAGCAAAAGACCTTATCGAACTTGGCTATGTTAAAGAGGCAGTCGAGGAAGTGCCTGCCGAGGAAAAGCCAAAGCCTAAGAGAAAATTGACAAAACATATTTAAAACGCACTTGTGAGTGACTGCACAGGTGCTTTTTTATTGTCCGAAGACATTAAACTACGGGAGACACCGAGAAAAACTGAAACAGAGAGACACTCTATAAACTGACTACGGGAGACACCCGATAACTGAAAGGATTGATAAAATATGGCAGAAAATAACCCAACACCTAACCCAAACGAAACACAGCCGACACCGCAGGGCAACCCTGCACCTGCGTTTGATTATGACAAGCTTGCAAGCCTTATCACAGGCAAGCAGAGCGTGACAGAGGACACAGTTTTAAAGTCATACTTCAAGGAACAGGGCTTGTCAGCTGATGAAATGAAACAGGCTATCGGTGCTTTTAAGGAGCAGAAAGCCAAGAACACACCCGACATTGCGAAAATTCAGTCGGAAGTTGAATCCGCAAACAACGCAAAGCTCACGGCAGAAGTCAATCAGTCGGCAACCCTCGAAGCTGTAAAACAGGGCGTTGACGTAACAAGTGTGCCGTATGTGCTTAAAATGGCGGACTTTTCGGCCGTTATAACAGACGGCAAAATCAACTCAGAAAAGCTTACAGAGGCGGTTAAGAAAGTGCTTGACGATATTCCTGCGCTAAAAAAGACCGCCGATAACAGCGCAGGTGTTCAGAAAATCGGCGGTGACGGTAATGGTACATCAGACGGTACTAAACAAAATTCAAGCGTTCCGACAAAGAAATGGAACAGATTTAATATTTAAGAAAGGACAATTTAACTATGGCAAACACAAATAACTATGCAGAGCAGTTCAGCCCGGATTTGCTCGAAATTCTTATGCAGGGCACACTCACATCACCATTCATCACTTCAAATGTAAAATGGGTGGGTGCAAGAACATTCCACTTTACACAGATGTCAACAACAGGCTTTAAGAACCACAGCAGAGAGGGCGGTTGGAACAAAGGCAAATATACACAGACAGATGTTCCTTTCACTTGCGAGCACGACAGAGATATTGAGTTCCTTGTGGATAAGGCAGATGTTGACGAAACTAACGCAACCGCAAAGGTTGAGAATATTTCAAAGGTGTTTGAGCAGACACAGGTTGCTCCCGAAACCGATGCACTTTTCTTTTCAAAGGTTGCCGCAAAGGCACAGGCAACAGACGGCTATCATTCAGCTACCAAGTCAACCGAATGGACCAAAGCAAGCGCTTACTCAAAGCTCAAGACTATTCTTTCAGCCGGCAAGCTCCGCAGATACAAGGCAAGAGGCACACTTGTTGCTTATGTAACATCAAACATTATGGATTGTCTTGAGCAGTCAACAGAATTTACCCGTAAGATTGAGCTTACCCAGATTGCCGAGGGCGGTATGGGAATTGAAACAAGAGTAACCGAGATTGACGGCTGCCCTATTATCGAGGTTATTGACGATGAGCGTTTCTATGACAGTTTCAACTTCAATCCTGCTAACGGTGGTTTTGAACCTGCCACAGGCGGGCACAAAATCAATGTTCTTGTCGCTTGTGGTGATACCTGCAAAACTGTACCGAAGATTTCAAGTATTTACTTCTTTGCACCGGGGGCACATACAGAGGGTGACGGTTGGCTCTATCAGAACCGTACACTTTCCGATACATTTGTTTTCCCTAACGGCAAAGACGGCAAGATTGACAGTATTTATGTTGATGTTGATGCTACGGCGGTGGCTTGATGTTTGCCGATTACATTGAACAGCAGGGCGGAGATGAAAACAGCATTATCTCCGCCGAGCACATCGACATTCTGACCTTTAACCGCATTGATTTTGAAAAACTTTCGGAAATGCAGAAGAGAATCATCAGCAGAGTGCATAGCAGACTTACTGCTTTTGAAGAAGAAAATGCCGATATGATTTCTTCCTATCTGAAAAATTACAACATCAACGGAGTGGGTATGGAGTTTGGCGCAAGTTGGAATTTGATGTGCATAAGCGGCGTGGCAATTCCTGCGGACCTTTACTCTCTGCTTAAATCAACAGGGCTTTGTTATCCTGCAATATGAGGTGATATGTTTTGAAATTTCCGTCACTTGTAAAAAAGCAGTTCTGTAAAACTCCTGTTGAGGTGACAATATACGGCGAGGGTGTTTCCGAGGACGGAGCGCCCTTGACCGTGTTTGAATGTAAAAATCTGTATCCCTCCGACAGCCTGTATCCGTCAGCCGTCCTGCACGGCGGCAATTCCTTGTGCAATATGCAGTCTAAAGCCAAAACAGTCTATACCAAAGAACAGAAAATCGTTCAGGTGTCGGCTGTTTTGCTTTTTAGCGGTGACATTGCTCCCGACACCCTGACTTTGAGCGCAGGCTTTGTAGTGCTTGACGGAGTAAAGCGTAACATCGTGCAAGGCATTAAACACCGCAACCCTGACGGTACAGTGAATTATACGGAATTGGATGTGATTTAATGGGATTTTCGGTAACATCAAAAATCAAGCTGAATCTGCCTGTACTAAAACAGCTCGATACAGCACAGCAAACGGCATTGCGCAATACCACAGACGCATTGCTTAGACAGATTAAAAACAGTCAGGTTATGCCTTTTGATACGGGTAATTTGCAGAACGAAAGCACCTTTGCCGATTACGCAAATCTTTCCGAGGGCGAAACAAAAATCGTATCGAGTACACCGTATGCCAGACGGTTGTATTTTCATCCCGAATATAATTTCAGCCGTGAGGAAAACATTGCCGCCGGCGGCAAGTGGCTTGCACCTTGGCTCAAGGGCGGTACACGACAAAACTTTTGTCAAAAGGCATTTGAACGATTTTACAAACAGGAGGCAGGACTTTGATTTATTTATCTGATATAAGGGACTTTTTAAAGACTGTCTTTAAAGCAGAGCATTACTACATCGGTAAACTCGATAACAAACAAGATAAGTCCCTCGGTGTGTACTCTCTCAAGCAATCGGGTGCTCCTGTAAGGGCGATTGGTGACGAAAGTACATACAACACAATCAGCGTGTCCTTGCTCTTGCATTGGAACAACAACGCAAACGAAACGGAGCAAGCGGCACGCAAGCTGTTTGAAACACTATACAGCATTAAAAATGTTGAAATCAACGAACACACAATTTATATAATCGAGCTGCTCACCCCTGAGCCTATTGATGTGGGTACAGATGACAAGGGTATATATGAGCAGGTCATTGAAGTTAAATTTTACTATGAAAGGAAATGATATTATGGCAGTAACAAGTGGAGTTTATCCATGTTATGAAAATCAGTTTGCGGTAGGTAAGGCAGGTACAGACACAGCCACAACAGCAATCGCAAATTGCGAGGAGTTTTCGGTTGCATTTGACAACGGCGTTGAGGAATGGACAGCGTTTGAGAACGAGGGTTGGAAGTCAAGACTTATGACAGCCAAGAGCGTTACAATCTCTGTAAAGGGCAAGCGTACAATCGGTGACGCAGGCAACGATGAAATCACAGAGCTTGCGTTTAAGAACGGCACAGCCGCACAGCTTCCGTTTAAGTGGACTTTCCCGAACGGTGCAAGCGTACTCTTCAAGAATGCGGTTATCTCTGTAACAGCAAACGGCGCAGGCGCAAGCACAGGTGTTGCACCTCTTGAATTTGAGGTTATGTCAAACGGCAAGCCCGAATACACACCTGCAGCCTAAGGAGGTATAAAGTATGTCAAAAATTATTGATATTACAAACAAGCTCAATTTTGAGGAAAGACCTAAGCTCGTAATTAAGGGCACTGAAATTGAGGTCAACAACGACGCAATTTCTTTTATCAAGGCTATTGCTCTTTTCGACAGCGAGAACGGTGTGTCAAGCTCTGACCTTTTATCTGCGCTTGAACTTCTCTTTGATGAGGAGAACAGAGAAAAGATTGCAAAACTTCATCTCTCGTTTGCCGACCTCTCAACTGTTATTAAGACAGCAACGGAGCTTATTGCTGACGAGGACAGCGAGGGGGAAACTCAGACCCCGGCTACGACTTAATAGATGATTTCGATTTAATCGTATCGAGTTTTAAGTCAGAGTACGGGGTGAGCATTTACTCCGAAGATTTTAAAAAGATGACTTGGGCGGAGTTCAGCTCCCTGCTGTGTGGCTTGGGAGCTGACACACCTCTTGCGAGAACGGCTCAAATTCGCCTCGAGAACGATGAAAATGTTTTGAAGAACTTTACATCATCTCAACATAAAATACGCAACAAGTGGCGTTCACGCACAGCAAATAAACGCACGCAGGCTGACATAAACATAGCCTTGCATGACTTTGAAATGATATTTGCAAATATGTAAATATTGCATACAATTTTGTTTATTTTTATAAAATTCTTGACTTTTGTGTATATTTTTGATAATATTTAATAAATGTTAAGTATTATAACATTGTAAAAGCCACTCCAAACGGGGTGGCTAAAATTTTATCAAATTATACAGCGTACATCTTCGGGTGTGCGCTGTTTTTATACCACAGGGTGTAGCATTTTGCAACGCCCTTATTTTTATGCAGAAAGGATGTGAAACATATTGGATAACACCACAGTGGGCGAGATTGGCTTAAATCTTATGCTTAATAATCAAAACTTTTCTAAGTCGCTTAATGCGGTGCAGGAGCAGGCTAACAGTGTAAGCAACAAGATGAAAAGCTCACTTAAAAAGCTCGGCTCTGCCATTGTTGCTGCGTTTTCGGTAGCGGCGATTAAGCAGTTTGGCCAGCAGTGCATTGAATCGGCGGCACAGGTCAATGCGGCAAATTCTCAGTTTGAGCAGACTTTCGGTTCAATGGAATCACAAGCAAAAAGTGCAATTCAGAGTGTTGCAAAGGAAAGTGGTATTCTCGAAACCCGATTGCAGGGTGTGGGAACGAGTATTTATGCTTTTGCAAAAACCACAGGTATGGACAGTGCCAATGCATTGAATATGATGCAAGAGGCTTTACAGGTAACAGCCGACAGTGCGGCATATTATGACCGTTCGCTTGAAGATACCGCCGAAAGTCTTAAGTCGTTTCTTAAAGGTAACTTTGAAAATGATGCCGCACTTGGTTTGTCTTGTACTGAAACCACACGAAATGCGGCGGCTAATAAGCTGTATGGTAAATCGTTTACGGAACTTTCTGAATCACAGAAACAGCTCACGCTTTTGCAAATGGTCAAGGACGCTAATCAGCTTTCGGGCGCTATGGGACAGGCAAGCCGTGAAGCAGACGGTTGGGAGAATGTAACAGGCAACTTAAAAGAGAGTTGGAATCAGTTGCTTGCGGTTATTGGTAAGCCTATTCTTCAAGTGGCAACTAACATTGTGCAAAAGTTGTCGTCAGCTATCGCAAAACTTACAGAGTACGCCAAAGGGGCGATAAATGCACTTTCAAAGCTGTTCAACTGGGGCGGAGATGATACGGCTGACAGCATTTCAGCCGCTGCAAGCTCGGCAGAAAATTTGAGCAGTGAGGCTGAAAGTAGTTCGGAATCTTTAGAGAATGTTGCAGACAGCTCGGAAAAAGCAAAGAACAGCGTTGCAGGTTTTGACAAGCTGAATGTTATTACTAAATCAGATAGCGGCGGTTCTGATACTTCCACAAGCAGCACATCGGCAAGCAATGGTACTTCTGTCGCAAATACTGTTGTTAAAGACACAAACAGCGGTGTTTCGGGTGCTTTTAAAAATCTATACGAAAAAAGCGGATTCAAAGGCTTTGTCGAGAATGTACAGAAAGGTATTAACAAGGTTGATTGGTCATCAATCGGCAAAAATTGTGAGTCGATATTCAAAAATTCTGTTCCGATAGCTCAAAATTATCTTACACAGGTGCAAAAGGTCGGTAAATCTGCATTCGGTGCGGTAGGTTCATTTGTCGGCGGAGTGGTACAGGTTAGCGGTAAACAGCTGCAAACACTGACGGGCGGTGTTGCAAAATGGCTTGATAAAGACAAGAATAAAATCAACGGCTTTATTACAACCATTGGCGATAATTTCAGCAAAGGCTACGATAATTTATCGACATTCTTTGAAAAGGGTTTTGATGTCATCGGGCAGAGCGTTGACAGAGTTCGCCCACAAATGGAGGACGCAATTTCAAATCTGCTCAGCGGTTTTACAGATTTCGGCGGTGCGGTCGGAACGATTTTCTCGGAGGGTTTTAGTTTAGCTACCGAATCACTTGTAAAATGGATTGACAATGACGGTGCAACTATCGGAGAATTTTTTGACAATATTCAACTTCAAATGGCAGATGTTATGAACTTCGTGGGCGGCGTATTTTCAGACATCGGCAACTTCCTGCTTGGCTGGTGGGACGGCGAGGGCGGTTCTGAGATTTTTCAGAATGTGTGCGATATGTTCCTTAATATCGGCACAACGCTTATGAATGTTTATAATGATTGGATTATGCCTGCGTGGAATTTCATTGTCGGAGTATTTCAGTCCGCATGGACAGATTGCCTTAAACCGATTTTTGAACAGTTATGGACTGTTTTTGGCAAGGCTTGCGATTATATTGCAACAATATGGAATAATTGGCTTTTACCGTTTGTGAATTTCATAAGCGATACATTAGGCCCTGTGTTTAATACGGTACTGAGAAATATTCAAAGCATTTTTGAAACAGTATTCAGAGTTATAGGCGATGTTGTGGGCGGTATTTTAAAATCGTTCGGCGGTCTTATTGACTTTATAACAGGTGTTTTTTCGGGCAACTGGAAAAAGGCTTGGAACGGTATCAAAGACTTTTTCGGAGGTATATGGGACGGCATATGGGGCATTATCAAAGGCTTTGTTAATCTGATAATTGACGGTATAAACCTATTGCTGACAGGTATATATACGGTTGTAGCCGCTATCGTTAATACTATCGGCGGTATAGCTGACGCAATCGGTTCGATTTTCGGGCAGGAATGGGGTTGGTCAATGCCTAACGAACCTGTTCTTATTCCACATCTTGCAACAGGCGGACTTGTAAAAGCACCGACACTTGCGGTAGTCGGAGATAACGCAGGAGCTAATTCGGGTAATCCAGAAGTTATTGCGCCGCTTAGCAAGCTACAAGGTATGATTAATACTTCTAACGGCGAGGATACGGTAATTCTCGGCGAAATTCTGTCGTATCTTAAAAAGCTGTATGAGATGTTCGTAATATTCAGAAACAACGGCGGTAACTATTATCAGTTTGTCGCTGAAATTAACGGCAATGATATTTTTAACGAAATCGTAAAGCAAAACGAACTTTATAAAAACCGCCATAACGGCAAATCGGCATTTGCGTAAAGGAGGTGCAGTATGTCGAATTATAAAGGATTTTTGCTGAAATTCGGAAATACCGAATTTCCTAACGGTTATTTTGCTGAATATTCATCAACACCTGATCAGCGTATGGACAACGATGCCGAGCGTGACGATAACGGCAGTTTACAGCGTTCAACACTGCCGACAGGTAAGACAAGCATTACTTTTTCTACCCACATTCTGCACCTTGACGAAAAAATCAATATGCAGAATATTATTAATTCTGCAATCGTGAACACAGTACAACGCAAATGCTATGTTACATATTGGAACGATGAAACCAACTCATATGACAGCGGATATTTTTATATTCCGGATATTGAGTTTTCGGTTATGGACGCAAGCAAGACCGATATTCTCTACAACCCGATAAGCATTGAACTTATTGAGTATTAAGGGGGTGCGGTATGATAAATTTAACAGATGAGGTCAAAAAGCAACTGCTCAATGACAGCTTGCAAAGGGAAATAATTATCAGCTTTCCTGACGACAATATTCCAGACATCACGGGCGAGAATATTGTATCTGAAAGTCTTGAACTTACGCAGGCAATCAGTGACGGCAAGGAGTTTAAACTCGGCGGCTGTATTGCGGGTCAGCTTACTGTAAGAGTGATAAATGTTGACACAGAGCTCAACGGCAAACGCATTAAAGTTATAATGAAACAGTCATACAGCAAGGGGCTTTTATTTCCCTCGGATACGGTATTGCCGAGTGCAGATTTATATTGCGGCTATCAGTCTGGAGTTATTGAGGTGTCGCTATTCTGCGGTACTGTCAACAGCTCATCAAGACAGAAAAACAGGGCGGTAAAGGAAATTATCGCATATGACGATTTATACCTCGCTTCGCAAAAATACGCTTACAACTACTTTACAAGCCTTGCGATTTATTCGCCAAAAATAAGTTTATATGACTTGAGAGTATATCTCTGCAGCAGCTTTTTAAAGGATTATGATTACGAAAACGAATTTACAGGCTTTAATGACAGCAATGAGCTGTCACTGAAATTGGATCTTGTAAAATCGGTTTTCAATGACAAAACCACGATAGCGGACTTGTTGAGTGCATACTGCGAACTTAATGCTTGTTTTGCAATTATGAGCGGAGAGGGCAAGATAAAGTTTATTCAAATTTTAAATCCTAAAACCGAGGTCGTTGACAACTACAGCAACCTCGACTTTGAGGAATACACAACACGCAGTATTAATCTTATTAAGTTTAAGTACAACAAAGACAGCTATTTTTCGTACGGTCATACAGAAGAAGAAAAACAAAGTTGGTATATATCGGACAACATAATCACTGTGTGCTGTACCGACATTGCAGGTATTGTTACAAGTTTTAACGATAATAAAGGTAACAACTACATCTTTTACAATTTGTATGCTTACAGGCCTTTTAAAGCTGATGTTTACGGCAGGTGGTGGCTCGAATGTGGCGACAAGGTGAGCATAAAAACAGGCTTTACGGACACGGAAACGGTTGATAGCTTTGTTTTTGAGCGCACACTTAAAGGTACTAACGGAATGAGAGTTGGTATTAAGGCGAATGGTACAGAATATTTAGGAAAGGATGAAATCAATGAGTTACACGAAAACAGTGTGGGTTGACGGAGCACCGCCCGCAGTTAACGCCACAAATCTAAACAAAATCGAAAACGGCATATACGAGAACAGCATAGGCATAGCGCTTGCGGATGGCAACATCCACACGCTAACTGACAGAATAACTGCGATTAACACAGCCTTATCTGCAAAGGCAGATAAAACCAAGCTTGAAGATGAAATAACAGACCTTGACGAAACAGTGACAATGAAGATTAATCTTAAAGCTGATAAGGCGGATACTCTTGCCGGTTACGGAATTACAGATGCTTACAATAAAACATATCTGGATAAGGCACTAAAGGACAAACTTAACAAAATGCCCTTCGATACTGTACCTAAGGAGAATAGCCCGAACTATATCACAAGTGGCACCTTGTACAATAGTGTTAATGCTCTTAATCAGACTATTGCAACAAAGTACGACAAATCAAATATTGAGAGCGGTACAGGAGAATTATCTCCGGCGACACCAAGTTATGAGGGCTGTGCGGGAAGATTTAACTATGTGAAAAACGGTAAAGTGGTTACCGTGTCGGTAAATATTACAAAACTTATTGCAGATAAAGCATATATCCAGATGTCAGGCTTGCCTTTCCCAGCAAAAATTGAAAGTAAGTTGTCGGGCTTAGCTGTGTACTCAACTACAAATAAGCTGAGGAATATAAGAGTTGACGGCTCGTGGCTTTACATCAGCTCGCCAACTGATAAATTTACAGAGGATGAGAAAATCAATTTTACAATTACATATATCAGACAGTAGATATATCAGACAGTAGGAGGTAATTCTATGGAACTTAAAGAAAAAATCACACTCGATATGCTCACAAAAGACAGTGTAAGCGTATTAAGACAGAAGTTTGTTGTTATCGACGGCACAGAAATGCAGGTCGGCGAAAATGTCCGCAACGCATATATGAATTGTGAAAACGACAGGGAAATACTTAAAGCCGAGCTTTCAGAAGAATATTATAATGCGGTTATGGCAGTATGGGAGGTATAATTATGGCAAAGGTAACTTGTGTTGATATTTCAGAATTTCAGCAAGGCATTAATTTTAACAAAATGAAAAATGACGGTATAAAAGCGGTCATTATCAGAGCCGGCTACGGCAGAGAAGCAAGTCAGAAGGACAGTATGTTTGAAAGTCACTACCACAACGCAAAATCCGCAGATATGAAAATCGGCGTTTACTGGTACAGCTATGCCGACAGTGTTAGTGATGCAGAAAGCGAAGCAAAAGCGTTTATGTCAGTTGCTAAGGGTAAAAATTTTGATTTTCCTGTGTACTATGACCTTGAAGATAGCTCACAACTCCACCTTGGAAAATCAACTTTGACTGCTATTGCAGAGCGTTTTTGCGATACACTTAAGAAAAACAATTACAAAGTAGGTGTATATGCGAATCTTAACTGGTTTAACAACTATCTTGATTACGATAAGTTAAAATCAAAATATAGTATTTGGCTCGCACAGTACAATGACCGTGCAGAACTCGACTGCGACATTTGGCAGAATAGTTCATCAGGTCGTGTTAACGGCTACAATGGCAGACTTGACACAAATGTAATTTACAACGAGGATATTTTCAGAGGGAAGTCTGATACAAAAGTTGAAAAGCCAACGCTGACATATAGAGTCTTTGCTGATCACAAATGGTACAGCGAGGTTAAAGGCTTGTCAAATATCGCAGGACGAAAGAAACAAGCTATTTCAGCGGTTGCAATTAAAGTCAGCAAAGGCAATATAAAGTATAGAGTACACCTGCTCAACGGTGACTGGCTGCCTTGGGTAACAGGTTGCAACATCAACGATAGCAACAACGGCTATGCTGGCATTAAAGGCAAAGTCATTGATGCCGTACAGGTCGAGTTTAGCGGCGTGAGCGACTTCAAGGCTACATACAGAGTGCGTAAGCAGGGTGCAGGCTTTTGGGATTGGCAGCACAACACCGAAAAAGACAGCTCACAGGACGGTTACGCAGGACTTCTCGGCACTAAAATTGACGGTGTGCAGATTACATTGACATAATGGAGGGTTAGCTATGAATAATTTTTTAGATTTGGCAAGAATTGAAGTTTCAGAATATGTTTTTGCTCATCTTGATAAATCGGAAGAAATTCCTGATTTTGAAGTGTTTGTCGTGTGGTCTTGTAAAACATTACAAAACTATAAAGCTTTGATAAGTACTTCTCTACCGGATGGTATGTACTACGAAATTACCTATAACGGTGATAAAAACGAGCTTTATTTTGACGCTTATAAAAAGTTTGAAAATAAATGTAGGAAATTGGAGGAATGAAAAATGAAAGACAATATTATTCAGGCTACTGTTTCAGTAGCTGTCGGTGCATTGGCGGCATATTTCAATGTTTTGCTCGTACCGCTCGCAATTTTGATTTGCGTTATGATAATTGATTATGGCACCGGTATGGCAGAGGCTTACATAAATAAAACCCTCAACAGCCGTATTGGTGTTAAGGGAATACTTAAAAAGGTAGGCTACCTCGTTCTTGTGTGCGTGGGCGGTGTAGTTGATTACCTCATCGGTGCAGGGCTTGCCACAGCCGGCATTGAGTTTTCAAGCTATTATTTCGGCTTAATTGTTTCCGTGTGGCTGATTATAAACGAGCTTATTTCAATTCTCGAAAATCTCGCAGAATTGGGCACGCCAATCCCGAAATTCCTTGTAAATGTAGTTCACAGACTTAAAGATACAGTCGAAAGCAAGACAGATTCAGAAACAAATAAAAAAGAATAACGTAAATAAATTTAGCCCCTCGAGTACCAAATTGGTATCCGAGGGGCTGTTTTTAATTGTTATCATCAATAAACTATTTTTAAAACTTTTTCGTGTTATCAGATATTCGCAATGAATAAATATAGATTGAGTATGTAAATGAGTATGTAAGAAAAAGTCAGTAAACACCCGATTTTTTGAACTTTAAAGCTGACTAACATTTGACTAACATTTTTGAAATTTAAAGCAGTTTTAGGCGGTGTTTTACGATAAATATAAAAAGAAAAACCGCACCCAAACACCTAAAAAACGGCTTGGTTATGCGGTTTTTGCTTTGGAGCTGGTGAACGGACTTGAACCGTCGACCTACTGATTACGAATCAGTTGCGCTACCAACTGCGCCACACCAGCAAATCGTGACTGACAGTATCTATTATACAACGAATATTTGAAAATTTCAAGACTTATTTTGGGAACAATATGGTAATAATTTACAGTGATTTATATTCACTTTTGTGGAATTATTATAAACTTTGTATTATAATTGTTGTAATAGTTAAAATATATATCAAGCATTTATATACAAAGGGTGTGTAGAATTGGCTAAATACGAAGGAAAAAACAGTTCTTTTGCATTAAGACTAAAACAACATCGTGAACTTTGCAGACTTACACAGCAGCAGGTTGCCGATATTTTGAATATTAACAGAACAACCTATACAAAGTACGAAACAGGTGTGTCCGAGCCGAGCCATGAAGTTTTAAGAAAAATTGTTTCTATTTTCGGCACGGATTATAACACTTTGCTTGGTAACGGAAGTTCTTTCTTACCGATAGTTCAGGATCCTGACGATACTTTGAAACTGTATAATCTTTCAAATGACGAAAAAAAGCTTTTGATTGCTTACAGAGCAATGTCCGACGAAAATAAAGCGGATACACTTAATAAGATGAAAGAAAAATTGGGAATTGTTAATAAGTGATTTCGGATAGCATGGGGTTAATTTTGGATTAATAAATGTAATAAAATCACGCATAAAATGAACATAAAAATTTGTAAAAATCCTTTACATTTATTATCCTTTGTGTTATAATCAACTTGTTGACCGCTGCCTCGGAACAAGGGTTAAGCCGATAATTCGGATTTTCACAGCCTTACTCTGGGACGGTTGGCTAAAATTTTTACAAAGGTGGAAACGCAAATGTTAAAAGAAGAAAAGCAGGCTATCATGGCCGAGTACGCTACTCACGAAGGCGACACAGGTTCTCCTGAGGTACAGATTGCTCTCCTTACAAAGAGAATTAATGACCTTACAGAGCACCTCAAGGTTCATAAGAAAGACCATCACAGCAGAAGAGGTCTTCTTAAGATGGTTGGTCAGAGAAGAAGCCTTCTCAACTACCTCATTAAGGTAGACATTGAGAGATACCGTTCTATCATTGCAAGACTTGGTATCCGTAAGTAATTTTGCAAATCAGGGCAAGCGCAAGCTTGCCCTAAATTCCGTTTTTGCGTAAATTTTCTCAGCTGTATTTTAGCGGTAAAACGGGTAAAAAATCTGTAAAATTTTATTGTTTTTATCGGTTTTATTGCTAAAACAGCGTGAAAATCCGCAAGATGCTTATTACAGAAATCGTATGATTTCAGAAAGGATTTTTACAATGAACAGATTAATGACATTCGACAAATACAGAGTGTTTGAAACAGAATTTGCCGGCAGACCTTTAAAGGTTGAAACAGGTAAAATGACACAGCTTGCCAACGGTGCTTGTCTTGTACATTACGGTGATACAACAGTTCATGTTGCTGTTACCGCATCTCCAAAGCCGAGAGAGGGCGTTGACTTTTTCCCGCTTTCAGTTGACTATGAAGAGAAGATGTATGCCGTAGGTAAGATTCCGGGTGCCTATCTCAAGAGGGAGGGCAGACCGTCAGAAAAGGCTATCCTTACAAGCCGTGTAATTGACCGTCCGATTCGTCCGCTTTTTGACAAGAGCATGAGAAACGATGTTTCTATCGTTTGTACCGTAATGAGCGTTGACTTGGACTGCTCACCTGAAATTACAGCTATGATAGGTGCGTCAATCGCTATTTCAATTTCTGATGTTCCGTGGAACGGCCCTATTTCAGGCTGTTCTGTAGGTATGATTGACGGCGAGTACATCATCAACCCGACAGAGGCACAGAGAGCGGTTTCTAAGATGGCTACTACTGTTGCGTCAACAAGCACAAGAATTGCTATGATTGAGGCAGGTGCAGACTGCGTTACAGATGATGAGATGTACAATGCCATTATGGCAGGTCACGAGGCTAACCAGAAGATTATTAAGTTTATTGAGGGCATCAAGGCTGAAATCGGCAAGCCTAAGTTTGAGTTTGCAAGTCTTGAGCCTGACCACGATATGTTTGAGGCTATCAAGGCATTTGCAGAGGAAGATGTAAAGGTTGCTCTTGATACCGATGACAAGACAGTTCGTGACGAGAGATTAAAGCCTATTTACGAGGCTGTTCACGCAAAATTTGATGAGATTTATCCTGACAGTGAAGCGCTTATTGACGAGTGCCTTTACAAGACACAGAAGTTCATCGTTCGTCGTTGGCTGCTTGACGAGCAGAAGCGTGTTGACGGCAGAGGTATGGATGATATTCGTCCGCTCGCAGCAGAAGTTTCTGTACTTCCGAGAGTTCACGGTTCGGGTTTATTTACAAGAGGACAGACACAGGTTCTTACAATCGCTACTCTCGGCCCTGTATCTGACAAGCAGTTGCTTGACGGTATTGACGGCGAAACAGAGAAACGTTACATTCACCACTATAACTTCCCGAGCTATTCAGTAGGCGAAACAAAGCCAAGCAGAGGTCCGGGAAGAAGAGAAATCGGTCACGGCGCACTTGCAGAGCGTGCTCTCGTTCCTGTAATTCCGCCTGTTGAGGAGTTCCCATATGCATTAAGACTTGTATCAGAGGTTCTTTCTTCAAACGGCTCAACCTCACAGGGTTCAATCTGCGGTTCTACACTTGCACTTATGGATGCCGGTGTTCCGATTAAAGCCCCTGTTGCAGGTATTTCTTGCGGTCTTATTACAGAGGGCGAGCGTTGGATGACAATGGTTGACATTCAGGGTCTTGAGGACTTCTTTGGCGATATGGACTTTAAGGTAGCAGGTACAAAAGACGGCATTACAGCTATTCAGATGGACCTTAAAATCAGCGGTCTTACACCTGAAATGATTAAAGAGGCACTTGCAAAGACACATAAGGCTCGTAACTATATTCTCGATGAGGTTATGCTCAAGGCTATTGCAGAGCCGAGAAAAGAACTTTCTCCGTATGCTCCTAAGATGTACACAACTACAATTCCTGCCGAGAAAATCAGCGAGGTTATCGGTAAGAGCGGTAAGGTTATCAAGGAAATTCAGGCTGAATGTGAAGTTAAAGTTGACATTGAAGAAGACGGCGATTACGGTAAGGTATTCGTATCGGGTATTGATGCTGACAAATGCAACAGAGCTATTGAGATTATCAAGACTATCGCTATTGATCCGGAGCCTGGTGCTATGTACCTCGGTAAGGTAACAAGACTTATGGACTTCGGTGCATTTGTAGAGATTGCTCCGGGCAAAGAGGGTCTTGTACACATTTCACAGCTTGATGTAAAGCGTGTAGACAAGGTAACCGATGTAGTAAATGTAGGCGATGTTATCCGTGTTAAGGTAATGGAAATCGACGATAAGGGCAGACTTAACCTTTCCCGTCGTCAGGTTCTCATAGATGTTGACGGTCTTACTCCTGAAAACGATGTAGATACAGAGAGAAAGCCACGCCCACACAGACCTTTTAACGAGAGAAGAAACAACAACAGAAGATAAATTCTGCTGAAAAAGCAGTGAAACACTCCGCTTTGGATTGACAAGGCGGAGTGTTTGTTTTAATTATTTAGCCTCAAATACGCTAAACCATAAATTATTAATATTTTTTTAATTAAAAAAATAAAACGAAAAGCTCATTGGTTTTGCAAATAATCTAAAACCGATGAGCTTTAAATTTATCCCTGCGGAATGAATCCCGAAATAAATACAATCAATACAAGAACAGGTAATACATATTTTATATACGGTTTAAAAAATCTTGGAAATTTGATACCCTCGCCCTGATTACACTCATTCAAATAGCCGTCAAATCCCCAACCGAATTTTGTTGAACAGAAGAGCGAATACAAGAATGCGCCTACAGGAAGAAGAATATTGCTTACCGCAAAGTCCTCAATATCAAGCACGCCTTTGCCTAAAATATTGAATCCGCTTAAAAGATTAAATCCGAAAATGCAAGGCAGACAGCCTATAAGCATAATTATCGCATTTATGATTACGGATTTTGTGCGGCTCATATTGAACATATCAATACAGAATGAAATCAGATTTTCAAACACCGCAATTACGGTTGAGAAACACGCAAAGGTCATAAACATAAAGAACAGCGTGCCCCATATTCTGCCGCCTGCCATATTTACAAATACATTCGGCAGTGTAACAAATATAAGAGCAGGACCTTGATTCGGTTCAACTCCGTATGAAAAACAGGCAGGGAAGATGATAAGTCCTGCGGTGATAGCGACAAAAGTATCAAGTATGCAAATTTTAATTGATTCGCTCGGCAAAGTTTTTTCTCTTGTCATATAACTGCCTAAAATTTCCATAGAAGCAATGCCAAGGCTTAGTGTAAAGAATGCCTGGCTCATTGCGGATGTAATTATATGTCCGATTCCGATTGACTGCACTTTTTCTAAATCAGGCACAAGGTAAAACTTTATGCCCTCGGCAGCACCCGATAAAGTAAGACTGTTTATCGCAAGAATAATAATCAGCGCAAGCAATAAAATCATCATAACCTTGCTGACTTTTTCAATTCCGTTTTGTATGCCTTTGCTGCACACAAAAAATCCTGTAATAGCCATAACAGCCATCCATATTATCATCTCAACAGGATTAGACATCAGATTTGAAAATACATTGCCGACCTGTTCCGCCGTCATTCCGCTTTCAAATGTACCCGTTGCAAATTTGAAAAAGTAGCTTAGCATCCAACCCGATACAGGTGTGTAGTACATCATAAGCAGATAGCAGCCGAGTATGCAGAACCAACCGTGAATGTGCCACTTACTTTTTGGTTTTTCAAGTTTTTTGTATGCGAGTACGGCACTTTTTTTACTTGCTCTGCCGATTGCAAGTTCCATAGTCAGCACGGGTATGCCCATAATTACGAGGAACAGCAGGTAAAGGAGTACAAATATTCCGCCGCCGTTCTGACCTGTAACATAAGGAAATCGCCATACATTGCCGATACCGATTGCACAGCCTGCGCTGACAAGTATAAATCCGAGTTTGGATTTAAAATTTTCTCTTTCCATAAATAATCTCCTAAAAGGCAAAATACATTATAATTATATAAAATATTAATATACATTGTCAAGCAATTTAAAAATAAAGTATATAAAATAAGAATTATTATTATTTTACTTGATTTTTCCAAAATATGTGATATAATAAAGTAAAATAAGTAGTGATTACTAAGTTATCTGATTTAGCGTAATAGAAACTTTATTTTAGGGGGTTAAACAATGGATAAAGTTAATTTAAGAAAAATCGCAATAATAGGATGCGGATTTGTAGGTTCGGCATCGGCTTTTGCGTTAATGCAGAGCAAAATGTTTTCGGAAATCGTGTTGATTGACGCAGACAAAGATAAGGCAGAGGGCGAGGCTATGGATATAAGCCACGGTATTCCTTTTGTCGGAAATATGAAAATCTATGCAGGTAGCTATGACGATATAGTTGACGCTTCAATTATTGTAATTACTGCCGGTGCGGGACAAAAGCCGGGTGAAACAAGACTTGACCTTGTACATAAGAATGTCGGAATTTTTAAGAGTATTATTCCTGAAATTGCAAAAAGAAACTGCCGCGGCATATTGCTTGTGGTTGCAAACCCTGTTGATATTCTTACATATACGGCTCTTAAACTTTCGGGTTTTGAGGAGAACAGGGTTATCGGTTCGGGTACAGTGCTTGATACCGCAAGACTTAAATGTCAGCTCGGTGAGCATTTGTCGGTTGACAGTCAGAGTGTGCACGCATATATTATAGGTGAGCACGGTGACAGCGAAATTGCCGTATGGAGCAGTGCGAATGTTTCGGGTATTCCGCTTGATGATTTCTGCGAGATGAGAGGTCACTATAATCACGATAAATCGCAGGAAAATATCGCAGAAAAGGTTAAAAACAGTGCCTATGAAATAATTGCGAAAAAGCGTGCTACATATTACGGTGTTGCTATGGCGGTAAAGAGAATTTGCGAGGCAATTATCCGTGACGAAAAATCCATACTTCCTATTTCTTCAATTATGCACGGCGAGTTTGGTATTGACGATGTAGTGCTTAGTATGCCGTCGATTGTGGGTGCAAACGGTATTGAAACTAAAGTTCCGATTTCTCTTAGCGAGGACGAAGAAATCAATCTTAAGAAATCTGCCGATACTTTGCGCAGTATTCTTGATGATTGCGAAATTTAAAAGCAGAGTAAAAGGTGGCTGAAAATTCAGTCACCTTTTTGCTTTTATACTTAATTGTGAGATAGGTTGTAATGAATTTTTATGATAGTATGATAATTAGGGGATAGCGTAGTGTTTCGTTATGCAATTAAAAAATTTCCCAATACTATAAATCCCAAATAATCTCTTACAAATCAGTTTCTGTATCAAGCAAAACAAAATGATTTTTTCTGTAGTCTAAAATACCGTCTGATTTCATTTTGCTAAGTTCTTTAGAAAGAGCACTGCGGTCGAGATTTAAGTAATCTGCCATCTGCTGACGGTCAAACGGTATTTCAAAGTCTGTAGAATCGGCTTTTACCGATTCTTCCGACAGATAGGCAAGAACTCTTGTACGCACTGCTTTTGAAGAAGTGCAAAAAATTCTTCGTGAAAGAGCAAGATTTTTTTGAGCCGAAAGCATAAGCAGACTGTTCATAAATTTCGGGTACCACGGCTGATTACTGTTTTCCGGTTTAAGAGCGTTTTTTAAATTTATAAATAAAATTTCGCAACATTCGGCGCATACAACATCGACCATCATCGGAGTTTGCGAAAGAGCATAGGTTTCCGCAAAAATTTCTCCTTCGTTTGCATAACTGATTATACTTTTATTGCCCCATATATCAATGTTCTCTATAATGACATTTCCCGAGAGCACAATTCCTACGCTGTCTATAACATCTCCCATATGATAAATATGTGTGTTTTTTGCATAAATGCGTTTTTTCATAAATTTACTCTTGTTCATTTGAGTAATTTCCTGTTCGGACATATTTTTAAATAAAAGTATATCACAAAATTTCATAAAAGCCTCATTTCGTTGCTATAACAACATAATTTCTTTTCTGATTATATTATAATTTATTTGCAAAATCAATACGGAGGTATTTAAGATGATAAGAAGAATTATAAATATAGATGAAGAAAAGTGTAACGGTTGCGGTGCTTGTGCAAATGCCTGTCACGAGGGTGCGATTACAATGGTAAACGGTAAGGCTAAACTTTTGCGTGATGATTATTGCGACGGACTCGGTGACTGTCTGCCAACTTGCCCTACGGGTGCGATTTCTTTTGTTGAGCGTGAGGCTCTCGCATATGATGAAGAGGCGGTAAAAGCCAATATGAAGAAAAAGTCAGAAACATTCGGCGGCTGCCCCGGACACAGACTGCAGACATTTAACAGAGAAAGCTCTAAAAATACTGCTTTTGCTGAAGATGTAAAAATGCCGTCACAGCTTGGTCAGTGGCCGTGTCAGATAAAACTTGTGCCTGTAAACGCTCCGTACTTTGACGGCGCAAAACTGCTTATTGCCGCCGACTGCACAGCATATGCTTATGCGCAGATGCACAATGATTTTATGCGTGGGAAAATTACACTCATAGGCTGCCCTAAACTTGACGATATCAATTACAGCGAAAAACTTGAAAGTATAATTGCAAATAACAATATTTGGAGTGTAACCGTAGTTCGTATGGAAGTACCGTGCTGCGGAGGTCTTGAGTACGCCGTAAAAAGAGCGTTGCAAAACAGCGGAAAGTTTATACCGTGGCAGGTTGTTACAATTTCCACTGACGGTAAAATTTTAGATTAAATAATAAATTTCAACTAAAGCCTTTACATTTGTAGAGGCTTTTTTATGTAGGCGGGGGAGTGCGGATTTCGATTAAATTTAAAAAAGAATATTCACGGAATAAAACGGTATAATATTTTCAAGGACTGCCCATTCGGACAGCCCTTGAGTAAAATTTATCAGCTTGCGTTTTTAATCTGTAATCTTAACTTATCAGAAATCATAGCAATAAATTCGCTGTTGGTTGGCTTGCCTCTGTCGTTGTGGATAGTGTAGCCAAAGTAGGAATTAAGCACATCAACATCTCCTCTGTCCCAAGCAACTTCAATTGCATGGCGAATTGCTCTTTCAACTCTGGATGATGTGGTTTCGTATTTCTTTGCTACAGACGGATATAATTGTTTTGTAACCGCATTGATTATTTCGGGATGTTCAACCGACATAATAATTGAATCCCTTAAATAGTGATAGCCTTTGATATGAGCGGGAACGCCGATTTCGTGCAAAATTTCAGTTACTTTAAGCTCAATGCCGAATGCGTCAAAAGTTACGGGATTTCCGATGAAACTTTCTTTACTACGCTTTGTCATATTTACAATATTCTGACAAAGTTCTGAAATGTCATACGGCTTGAGTACAAAATAAGACGCTCCCGAATTCATAACCTGCTGTTCGAGAATTGCGTTGTGGAATGATGAGAATACTATGAAAAGCGGAGCTTTAAGTTTATCTCGTCTTACACTGCGCATTACGCCTATTGCATCGAGTCTGGTCATAAATGAATCCATAAGGACTACATCCGGCTGTTCTGCCTTAATGCGGTTCAACAGTTCTTCTCCGTCTTTTGAGCAGAAAGCAGGCGTAATGTTGTAATTTTCCATTGTTGCATTGCTTTCCTGCGAAAATTCGGATGCTTCTTCTGTGATGATGAGTTTGATTGCTTTTTCCATTGATTATTTCCCCCAGTAATTTTTCTATGAGATTATATTACCATAAATTGGTAATTTTGGCAATACTTTCCAAGCAAAAAAATTCAATAAATCATAAAATTTTTTTGGTTAAAATAATTAACTGCCAAAAATCAACGGATTTAGCTAAATTATTTGTAATTTTGCATCATATTACCAACATATATTCCGTAACCCTCGTTAGTGGAGTTTACAAAAACATGGGTAACAGCGCCTACAAGTTTACCGTCCATAACAATAGGACTGCCGCTCATACCCTGAACAATACCGCCCGCTTTATCAAGTAATTCTTCATCGGTTACTTTAAGCGTAAAACTTTCGGCAGAGTTTGTGTTTCTGCTTATGCTTGTAATTTCAATGCTGTATGCTTTCGGCGTATTGCCCTCAAGAGTGGTATAAACAGTCGCTTTACCCGTTTTCAGTTCGGATTCTTTTGCAACTTCAACTTTTTCTTTATTTTCTGTAAGCGAAGTATCAAATGTGCCGTATATTCCGATGTCGCAGTTATCGGTAATTTTTCCTATAACTTTGTCGGAAAAATATCCGTTAAGACTGCCGGGGGAGCCGTTTGTGCTTTTAGTCACACTGCTTATTTCCGCTATAACCGCTTCACCCGAGGCAAGCGGCATAAGCGTGTAAGTGTCGCAGTCGCAAATGCCGTGACCAAGACCCGCAAAGTAATTTTCGCTTTTGTCATAATAGGTTACAGTGCCTATGCCTGCACTGCTGTCACGCACCCAAGCGCCTATGAGATAATTGCCGGCCGTGTTTTTTATAGGAACTATCTCTTTTGTAAGCGTTTTGTTGTCACGCTCAAAGGTTACTTCAAGGGTATTTCCGTCTGAATTAAGCGTAGCTTCACGCAGTGTTTCATTGCTTGTAATTTTAGTACCGTTAATTTCCTTTATAATATCGCTTTCTTTAAGTCCGCCTTTTTTTGCGGGACAAACATATTTACTGCCGTCAAAATAACTTTCGAGTTCAACTATCATAACACCGTCCGAATACATTTTAAGTCCGAACGGTTCACCGCCGAGATAAACATATTCCGGCAGTTCTCCGCTGTTGCAGGGAATAGCAGTGGCAGAAAGTGAAATAATAGCTGTAAGGGCAACTGATAAAAATTTATTAAAAAATTTAAAAAAAATCAAAAAAATCACCTACTTTCCGTTGCCATTCTTAGTTTTTGCATTTATAATATAAGAAAACAGGATTTTTTATTATTAAAAATTTTTTTGGAAGATAAAAAGTAATTAAAGCAGTTTGTAAGTCAAAAATGTTATTATTTTTATAAATTAAAAAATTTTACATTGAAAGGAATTAGAATGGATACTAATTTAAAAGGACTTACTTCGCAAGAGGTAAGTCGTAGAGTAGCGGAAGGTAAGATAAATATTACCTCAAATTTAAAAACAAAATCAATCGGCAGAATATTCAGAGATAACATTTGTACTTTGTTTAACGCAATCAATGTTGTGTTGCTTGCGGCGCTTGCGTTTGTCGGCTCTTACAAGAATATGCTTTTTATCGGCATTATGATTGCCAACACAACAATCGGTATAGTGCAGGAAATTCGTTCAAAGAAAAGTGTAGATAAACTGACTATCCTTTCCGAAAAGAAAGTTACTGTCATGCGTGACGGCAGAGAGTGCGAAATAAGCAGAGATGAAATTGTACAGGACGATGTGGTTGTTCTTTCCAGAGGCTCGCAGATTCCCGCCGACTGTATTGTGTGTGAGGGCGAATGCAAGGTAAATGAAAGCCTGCTTACAGGCGAATCGGATCTTATAGAAAAAAAGGTCGGTGACGAACTGCTTTCGGGCAGTTTTATCAGTCTTGGCAAATGTTACGCAAAGGCAAACAAAGTCGGCGCAGAAAGCTATGCGGCAAAAATTAACGATGAGGCAAAGTACATAAAGAAAGTTAATTCGGAAATTTTGCGTTCCTTTAATTTTATTATAAAAATATGTACTTTTATTCTTTTTCCCGTAGGCATCGCTTTCTTTATAAGACAGTTTGGTATCAATGACGGCGATTTGCAGGCTACTGTTGTAAGTACGGTTGCGGCTTTGCTCGGTATGATTCCTAAGGGTATGATTTTGCTTACAAGTTCCGTGCTCGCTGTTTCTATTATACGATTGACACGGCAAAAGGTGCTTGTGCAGGAGATGTATTGCATAGAAACTCTCGCAAGGGTTGATGTACTCTGCCTTGACAAAACGGGCACTCTCACTACCGATGAGATGAATGTTACTGATGTTATCACTATGTGTAATAAGGAAGAAATCGGCACGGCGCTTGCCTCAATCGCAAAATATTCCGACGACAAAAACGCAACTTTGCTTGCAATTGAAAAGTACGCAAAAGGACAAAAGCATATCGGCTGTAAAAAATTCTATCCGTTCTCGTCCGAAACCAAGTGGTCGGGCGGCGATTTTGATAACGGTAAATCCTATGTAATGGGTGCTGCTGAATTTATATTTAAGGATAAGAATAAGTATAAAGAGGTATTTGATACCATTGAAAGCATTAACGATACGGTAAGAATTATTGTTCTTGCCTCTTCCGAAAAGTCGCTCGGTAACGGTTTGCCCGACGATATTACTCCGCTTGCCGTTGTTCTTATTAAAGATAAACTCCGTGAAAATGTAAACGATACCATAAATTATTTTAAAGAACAGGGAGTGGCACTTAAGGTTATTTCGGGCGACAGTGTAAAAACTGTTCAGAATATCGCAAAAGATACGGGCATAACAGGTGCGGAAAACGCAATTGATATGACTACTGTAAAAACACAGGAAGAACTTGAAAAAGCGGCGGAAAATTGCAGTGTGTTCGGCAGAGTTACTCCTCAACAGAAAAAACAGCTTGTAATTGCGCTTAAGAAAAAAGGTCATTCTGTTGCTATGACGGGCGACGGTGTAAACGATGTGCTTGCATTAAAAGAGGCAGATTGTTCAATCGCAATGGCGGCAGGAAGCGACGCCGCAAGAAATGTGTCACAGCTTGTGCTCGTTAATAATGATTTTGCATCAATGCCGGGTGTTGTGGCAGAGGGCAGACGAACAATCAATAACCTTGAACGCAGTTCGGCTTTGTATATTGTAAAAACAATTTATACAATCATACTTTCGGTATTCTTCATATTCTTTCATATGCCGTATCCGTTTGAGCCTATTCATTTTTCACTTGTCGGTGCTCTTACGGTAGGTTTGCCGTCCTTTGTGCTTGCTTTGCAGCCTAATAAAAACCGAATTAAAGGTAATTTTACCTACAATATAATTGCAAGAGCGGTGCCTGCCGCATTCTGTACCGTTCTCAATATCATAGGTATGGCTGTTATTACGAAGTTTACAACGCTTGCACCTGACGAGTATTCTACAATATGTGTATATATGACGGCATTGTGTGCTTATATGCTCATTTTAAGACTTTCATATCCGTTTAATGCATTGAGAATTGCTATGCTTACTGTGTCGGCGGTCGGCATTGTGCTCGGTTGTGTATTCTTTGCCGGATTCTTCTCGCTTGTATGGCTTTCGGTTGACGGACTTATTTTGTTCGGTTTGCTGTCGGCATTTACAATTGTATTATTCAATCTTCTTTATAATTATGCCGAAAAGCTGATTGAGAAAAATAAAAACAAATATAAATAAGAAAGGGGTTGAAAGTGTGAAAATTAAATTACCGACCGATGTCAGAATGATAATTGACAGATTTGAGAAAAACGGTTTTTCCGCATATGCGGTGGGCGGCTGTGTGCGTGATTCTTTACTGCAAAAAGAGCCAAATGATTGGGATATTTGTACCGATGCTTTGCCGCAGGATATTCTTCGTCTTTTTTCTGATTTTCATACTTTCGACACCGGAATAAAGCACGGTACTGTGTCTGTAGTGATAAATTCTTTCGTGTATGAAATTACAACTTTTCGCATTGACGGAGAGTATTTCGATAATCGTCACCCTGAAAAGGTAGAATTTACGGATGATTTGGTTACGGATTTGTCACGCAGAGATTTTACCGTAAACGCTATGGCTTACAGCGACCGTACAGGTCTTGTAGATCCGTTTGACGGCGCATACGACCTTGAGCTTATGGCGGTGCGCTGTGTAGGTAATCCCGTTGAGCGCTTTACCGAGGACGCATTGCGTATTATGCGTGCTCTGCGCTTTGCCTCGTGCTATAATATGGCGATAGAAAAGCATACCGCCAATGCAATTTTTGAATGTAAAAAACTTTTGAATAATATTGCCGCCGAACGCATAACCGTCGAGTTCAACAAACTTGTATGCGGAGAAAGCTGTGAGTACATAATGCGCAGGTTTAAAGATGTGTTTGCGGTATTTTTGCCCGAAATATCAATTATGTTTGGGTACGACCAACATACCAAACATCATAACAAAACGCTTTGGAGGCACACCACCTGTGCAATGACAAATATCGACCCGACTCCGCTTTTGCGAATTACCATGCTTTTTCATGATTTGGGCAAACCTATGGCTTGCAAGCGTGACCCTGACGGTACGGCTCATTTTAAGGGTCATCCAAAATTCAGCGCAGTAATGGCAGAGCAAATACTTGAGCGCCTTAAGTATCCACGGGATTTTATAGACGATTGCGTAACGCTGATTGCGTTTCATGATGTAAGGTTTACAGGCAGTAAACCGCAGATAAAACGAGTGATGAACAAAATCGGTGAAACTGATATGCGCAGGCTTTTAAAGGTGCAGTATGCCGATTTAACGGCACAGTCTATGTACCTTAGAGATGAAAAAATGAGCAAGTATAATCTTGCCTGTGCCGCATTTGAAGAAGTTATAAAGGAAAAGGATTGTTTTACGCTGAAACAGCTTGATATTAACGGTCACGATTTGATAAAAACAGGAATTACCGACGGCAAACAAATCGGAAATATCCTTGATAAATTGCTCGGTATGGTGATTGACGAAAAAATCGAAAATAAAAACTCAATCCTTATGCAGAAAGCAAAAGAATTGAGCGGAATAGATTAATTATATCGCAAACAAAAACCGCAGATAAGTGTCGGCTTATCTGCGGTTAAATTGTTTTTAATCATCATCATACTCGTTATCGGGAGTGATGTTTATCATTTGAGATTCGTTTGAAATTTTCTTTGCATAGTGTCCGATTGTAGCGATAAGTGTAAGTCCTGAAATGCCCTCATATACAAGAGCGATTCCTAAAATAATCATAATTATATCCGCAAAGAAACCGGGGAAGATAATTGTTGTAATCGCAAAAATTATAATAAGTGCGGAAACCACAAAACTTATCCACCAATATTTTACTCCGAGCGTCTTTAACTGAAACGACCTTTTAATATCAATGGTACTGTCAACGATAATCAAAATACCGATTATTGCGAATATCATTCCTAAAATCGACTGCGGAGAAATCAAGAAGAAAACTCCGAATGCGGTAGCCGCAATGCCGACAATCATTTCAAAGCCGAAAGACGCTTGTTTTGAAGTGAAATATGTTATGAGATTAAACAGTCCGTAAACCGTCAGCGCACCGCCGAGCGTATAGCAAAGCGCAATGCTTACCTTGTCGGGATAAAAAATCATAACAAAGCCGAGTACAATATAGGCAAGAGCCGAGATAATGGCGGTAGAAATTGCCTTGCCGTGTTTTTTATTTTTGCTTTTGCTCATTAATCAATCACCTCATCAGTCAATGCGCTTGTCGCAGTAGTCGCACATCTGCATACCGAGTTTTAAGTATGAACGATTCGGCAGGTATTCTTCCCGTGCGGTAATGCATCTCGGATTTGTACAGCGTTTGTCTATAACAGAGATTTCTCTGTCCTTAAGCATAAAGTCGTCATCCTGTAAAAGCAGGAGAATAAGTGCCATTCTGCCGTACATACCGTAGAGTGCCTGCTTAAAGTACAGGGCACGGGGGTCGTCGTCTATGTCAACCGTGATTTCGTTTACTCTTGGCAGCGGATGAAGAATGATCATATCTTCCTTGGCTTTTGCAAGTTTCTCTTTGTCAAGAACAAATACATACTTCTGCTTTTCGTATTCCTCTTTGCTTGCAAAGCGTTCCTGCTGTATTCTTGTCATATAAAGTACATCAAGGTCGGAAATAGAACTTGCAAGGTCATTTGAAAATTCATATTTACAGTTGTTCTTTTCAAGAATATCAATAATGTAAAGCGGTACTTGTAATTCTTTTGTGGAAATAAGCACAAATGAATTGTTATCGTACTGCGAAAGTGCCTTTATGAGTGAATGTACGGTTCTGCCGTTTAATAGGTCGCCGCAGATACCGATTTTTAGGTTATCAAGTCTGCCTTTTTCGCAGCTTAAAGTAACTATATCGGCAAGAGTTTGTGTAGGGTGAAGATGTCCGCCGTCGCCGCAGTTGATAAACGGAACGCCTGCATACATAGACGCAGCCATAGCAGAACCCTCTACAGGGTGGCGCATTGCGATAATGTCGGCATAGCCGCCTACAATTGTTATGGTATCTTTAAGACTTTCACCTTTGGCAACGGAAGAATTGAGCGGATTGTCAAAACCGATTGTTCTGCCGCCGAGTTTGAGCATTGCAGTCTGAAAAGACATTTGAGTTCTTGTGCTCGGCTCATAGAAAAGCGTAGCAAGAATTTTGCCGTCGCAGGCGTGTCTGTAATCAGCAGGATTTTCCATAATTTTTTTAGCTTTTTTAATCAGCATATCAAGCTGTTTTTTCGACATTGCGTCAAGGTCAATAAGATTTTTATTAGCCATTAAAAACACTACCTTTATAATTTTTTTCTATTTTATCAAAAATATACAAGGTTTTAATATCAATAAAGAAAAATAACATTTAAATTTACATTTACCGACAACCGTATATTACATATTTTGTTAAGATTACATTACATTTGCCGAATAAACTTATTTTTTATACTTTTTATTCAAAAATATTCTTTTGACTTTTGCAAAATTATGTATTATAATAGGAAGAAATATACAACAAATAGACAAAATTTTACTGCTACACAGAGGGTATTGATTTTGAATTACGATTATACTTTGACCGATACTTTAAAAATGGCAGTCGGCAGTCAGATAGTTTTGCGAAAAGGAAAATTCGAGAAAATGTGAGGAGAACAAATTATGTATGATGATTACAAGGTAAGCGATGACTTAAAAAATATGATGAATAACGAACGAATTGTGTGGTCGGGCAGACCTAAGAAGTCGTGCTTTGTGCTTGAGTGTATTTTTAACCCAATGCTTATTTTTGCTTTCATTTGGTTTATGTTTGATTTTATGTTTATAAGTCAAATTTTCTCAAGCGACCTTTCTGAGTTAGACTCAAGCGTATGGATGTTTGTCGGCTTTTTCGCTCTTCATTTAATGCCTGTATGGATTTATCTCGGCGGCGTTATATTTTCTTTCAGAAAGCTGAAAAATACGGAATATGCCATTACCGATAAAGGAATTTACAGTACAAACGGCTGTTTTTCCAAACAGTATAATTTTAAGCCTTTTACAGACCTTTCGCATGTGTATATTCACAGAGGTATTTTTGACCAGTGGCTCGGAGTAGGCGATGTTATTTCCGAATGTCATCATTACGCCGCTGTTCGTTCGAATAGCAGACATTCTGATAATTTTACTATTTCCGATATTCCCGATTATGTTGAAGTTTGCAACATTATAAAAAAGTATCAGACAGATATTTATGCCGATACACAATTCCCAAACGACTACAGACCGCAGTCTAACCACGGTTACAACACAAATTATTATCCGAACGGCGGAGTAAATCCAAATAATTTTTACGGACAGAACAGCAATCCGAACGCTTACTACAATAACCAGCGCAACGCATATTATAATCAAAACAATGCGCAAAATTACAACAGAAATTATAATGCAAATCCGCAGAATATCAATCCCGATTACAACAGCAACCCCGATTTTACGGGCGAAAATTGTGACACTCACAACGGCTATGAGGTAAACGGCGGAAGTAACAATTACGATAGCTGGGACAGTCCAAACGCAGGCAAAAACAAAGACAGCTGGGACATTCAGTAAGAATTTGCAGAAATATTTATAAATTTGTTTTGACATTTTACAGCTTTGGTACTATAATAAAGAAAACAATACAAAACGGGAGCCGAGCGGCTGAGAGGAAATGAATTGACATTTCGACCGTAAACCTGATTTGGATAATGCCAACGGAGGGACTTTGCAGCGTAAGTTTGTTATAGGCTTACGGTAAATATTTTACATACAAAGTGCGTCGGTTCGGCGCACTTTATTTTTTGCTTTTCGGAGGTGAAGTTATGATAAGAATAAACGGAGTTGATATTGATAAAATTGAAATTTCACTTATGCAGTACCTTGAAGAAAATTCAATTTCACCGCAGAGAATTGCGGTTGAGCTTAACGAGGAAATTCTGCCGAAGGCAAATTACGCCGCTACTGTTCTCAAAGACGGAGATGTAGTAGAAATCGTAAATTTTGTCGGCGGCGGTTGTTGAGTTTTTACGCATTAAATTATAAAGGAGATAATAATAATGGAAAATGATAAGCTGATTTTAGGCGGACACGAATTTAATTCCCGATTTATTCTCGGTTCGGGTAAGTATTCGCTTGACCTTATAAAAGCGGCAGTTGAAAATGCAGGCGCAGAGATTATTACTCTTGCACTAAGACGAGCTGTAACAGGCAAGGTTGCAAATATTCTTGACTATATTCCTAAGAATGTTACTCTTTTGCCCAATACCTCGGGTGCAAGAAATGCCGATGAGGCTGTAAGAATTGCAAGACTTGCAAGAGAAGCAGGCTGCGGCGACTTTATTAAAATTGAGGTAATCAGAGATTCAAAGTACCTTTTGCCGGATAATTACGAAACGGTAAAGGCTACCGAAATTCTTGCAAAAGAGGGTTTTGTGGTACTTCCGTATATGTATCCGGACCTTAATGTGGCAAGAAGTTTAAGAGATGCGGGTGCTGCCGCAATTATGCCGCTCGGCTCTCCGATAGGTTCAAACAAGGGAATAGCAACAAAGGAATTTATTAAAATCATCATCAACGAAATAGACTTGCCTGTTATTGTTGACGCAGGTATCGGCAGACCGTCGCAGGCTTGCGAGGCTATGGAAATGGGTGCGGCGGCTGTAATGAGCAATACCGCCATTGCCACTGCAGGTGATATTCCTATGATGGCAAACGCATTTAAAAAGGCGATTGAGGCAGGCAGACAGGCTTATCTTTCAGGTCTTGGCAGAGTAATTGAGAACGGTGCGTCTGCATCATCACCTCTTACGGGATTTCTTGAAAGTTGAGGCGTGAACAATGGAAGAAAGAATTGACCATATGAAATATCTGCCCGATATGGAGCAGATTGATTCTGATATACCCGACAGAGTAATTGCAGAAATGAATGGATATGACCCGTCGATTTATACCGAAAACGATGTAAGACGGGCACTTGAGCACGATGAAAAAACTGTTGACGATTTTAAGGCTTTGCTTTCGCCTGCGGCATTGCCTTTGCTTGAAGAAATTGCCGAGGCGGCAAGGGTTGAAACAAAAAAGCACTTCGGCAACTCGGTTAATATGTTTACACCGCTTTACATTTCAAATTATTGTGAGAATTACTGTATTTACTGCGGCTTTAACTGTCACAATAAAATTCACCGTGCAAAGCTGAACGCAGAGGAAATCGAGCACGAAATGCAGGCAATTGCAAAGACAGGCTTGCAGGAAATACTTATTCTGACAGGCGAAAGCAAAAAAATGTCGGATGTTAAGTATATCGGCGAGGCTTGCAAAATTGCGAGAAAGTATTTTAAAGTCGTAGGACTTGAAGTATATCCGATGAACAGCGACGAGTACCGTTATGTGCACGAATGTGGCGCCGACTATGTAACCGTTTTTCAGGAAACCTATAATTCCGATAAATACGAAACGCTCCACCTTGCGGGTCATAAGAGAATTTTCCCGTACAGAGTAAATACTCAAGAAAGAGCTTTGATGGGCGGTATGCGTGGCGTAGGTTTTGCGGCGCTTTTAGGACTTAGCGACTTCCGTAAAGACGCATTTGCCACAGGTATGCACGCTTATCTTATTCAAAGAAAGTATCCGCACGCAGAAATTGCTTTTTCCTGCCCAAGATTAAGACCGATTATCAATAACGATAAAATCAATCCGAAAGATGTACACGAACCGCAGCTTTTGCAGGTTATTTGTGCGTACAGATTGTTTATGCCGTTTGCAAGCATTACTATTTCAACGAGGGAGTGTCAGCGCTTCCGTGACAATGTGGTTGACATTGCGGCAACTAAGATTTCCGCAGGCGTAGATGTGGGAATAGGCGGTCACGGCGGTGAAAGCGAGAAAAAGGGCGACGAGCAGTTTGAAATTTCAGACAGCAGAAATGTTGACGAGGTTTACAAGGCTCTTACCGATAAGGGCTTACAGCCCGTTATGAGTGATTACATCTATGTGTAATGTAGTAAGCGTGACGGCAAAGCCGCTTTGCAAAGATGATTTTTTACAGAAAATACAAAAAATATCCGATTCCGATACACAATATATAATTCTTAGGGAGAAATATCTTTCCGAACAGGAATACTTCAATCTTGCAAAAAATGTGCTTTCGGTTTGTGACAAAGACAAATTGATTATACATAATTTTCCCGAAACCGCTGTGAAACTCGGTGTTAAAAAAATTCATCTGCCTTTCGGTGCGTTTAAAGATTTAAAGGGCAGAGAGGATTTTGATTTGCTCGGAACTTCCGTACATAGTACGGAGGACGCAATATTTGCCGAAGAAAACGGAGCGGATTACATTACGGCGGGTAATATTTTTGAAACCGACTGCAAAAAAGGACTAAAGGGTAAAGGGGTGAATTTTTTGCGGAATGTGTGTGACAGTGTAAATATTCCCGTCTACGCAATAGGCGGTATAAATGCCGATACCGCAAAAGAATTAAAATCCGTAAACAGAAAGAATTTTGCCGGTGTATGCGTTATGTCACTTCTTATGCAGAGTGAAAATATAAATGACGAAGTTATGAAAATTAAGCGTGAATTGGGGTGATACAGCGTGAAATTTGACAAAAATATGCTTGCGTTATATGCGATTACAGACAGAAAATGCATAGGCGACCGTGGACTTGAGTACAGCGTTGAGCAGGCTTTATCAGGCGGCGCAACAATGATTCAGTTAAGAGATAAGGAAGTCGATTTTGATACACTCTGTAAAGAGGCAGACAGTCTGCTTAAAATTTGCCAAAAGTATAACGCACCGTTGATCATTAACGATAACGCAGATGTTGTAATAAAGACAGGTGCTGACGGTGTGCACCTCGGTCAGAACGATATGGAGCTTGCCAAGGCGAGAGAAATCCTCGGTAAAGATAAAATAATCGGCGGCTCGGCACGCACAATTGAACTTGCCAAAAAAGCAGAGCAGAGCGGAACGGATTACATAGGCAGCGGTGCGGTGTTCGGCACACTTACAAAGGCAGACGCAAAATACCTCGGTACAGAAAATCTTAAGAAAATATGTGGCGCTGTCGGTATTCCTGTTGTGGCAATCGGCGGTGTAAGCGCAGATAATATACCGCAGCTTGAAAATTGCGGTATAAGCGGCATTGCCGTGGTGAGTGCGATTTTTGGCGCTGACAATATCTGTTCCGCCGCACAAAAATTAAGAAAACTTGCAGACAGCGTAATTTACGGAGGTTAGTTTGAAAACTGTATTGACAATAGCCGGCAGCGACTGCTCTGGAGGAGCGGGAATACAGGCTGATATAAAAACAATAACAATGCACTATTGCTATGCAATGAGCGTCATTACCGCCCTTACGGCGCAAAACACAACGGGTGTATACGGTATTGAGCAGACGAGCGACGAGTTTATAGCAAATCAGCTTGACTGTGTGTTTACCGATATTTTTCCGGACGCAGTAAAAATAGGTATGGTTTACGGCAACAATTCCGCAAAAGTAATTGCCGACAAGCTCAATTTTTACAAAGCAAAAAATATTGTGACCGACCCTGTAATGGTATCTACCAGTGGCAGCAGGCTCATAAGCGAGCAGGGACTTGAAAATCTGAAAAAATACCTTTTGCCGATTTCCGCACTTGTCACTCCGAATGTACCCGAGGCTGAAATTTTGAGCGGAATTAATATCAAAAATTTACAGGATATGCAAAATGCCGCTAAAATAATTTCCGATAAATACGGCTGTGCCGTACTCTGTAAGGGCGGTCATTTAGAGGATTGCAGTGATGATTTGCTTTACTCTGACGGCGAGTTTTATACTTACCCCTCGGTAAGAATTGACAATCCCAATACTCACGGCACCGGATGTACGCTTTCAAGCGCAATAGCAAGCAATCTTGCGAAAGGCTTTGAAATTCCTCAAGCCGTTGAGAACGCAAAGGCGTATGTAACAAAAGCAATCGGCGTAAAACTTGACCTCGGCAAAGGCAGAGGACCGCTGATGCATAACTATATTTTACAAAATTTTAAATGAAAAGGCAGATGAAATATGAGAGAATATTCAACACAGATGGAGGCTGCAAGAAAGGGAATTGTAACAAAGGAACTTGAAATCGTAGCTAAAAAAGAAAGAATGACAGTAGAAGAACTTATGCCGCTCGTAGCAGAGGGTAAGGTGGCAATTTGCGCAAATAAAAACCATAAGTGCATTGACCCCGAGGGCGTAGGCTCAATGCTAAAAACAAAAATAAATGTAAACCTCGGTATTTCAAGAGATTGCAAAGATTATGATATTGAAATGGAAAAGGTTATGCAGGCTGTAAATATGGGCGCTCACGCAATTATGGACCTTTCGTCGCACGGCAACACAATTCCTTTCCGCAGAAAGCTCACAAGCGAATGTCCGGCAATGATTGGTACTGTACCTGTTTACGATTCCGTTATTCATTATCAGCGTGACCTTGATACACTTACAGCACAAGATTTTATTGATGTTGTAAGACTTCACGCACAGGACGGTGTGGACTTTGTAACACTTCATTGCGGCATTACGAGAAAGACTATTGAGCAGATTAAAAAGCATAAGAGAAAGATGAACATAGTTTCCCGTGGCGGTTCACTTGTGTTTGCCTGGATGTGTATGACAGGCAACGAAAACCCGTTTTATGAGTATTACGATGAAATCCTCGACATCTGTCGTGAGTACGATGTAACAATTTCTCTCGGTGACGCTTGCCGTCCGGGCTGCCTTGCAGACGCTTCCGATGTTTGTCAGATTGAGGAGCTTGTGCGCCTTGGCGAGCTTACAAAAAGAGCATGGGCAAAAGATGTTCAGGTAATGGTAGAGGGTCCGGGTCATATGCCGATGGACCAGATAGAGGCTAATATGAAGATTCAGCAGACAATCTGCTGCGGTGCTCCGTTCTATGTTTTAGGTCCGTTGGTGACAGATATTGCCCCGGGTTATGACCATATTACTTCCGCAATCGGCGGTGCTATTGCCGCTGCTTCGGGTGCCGCATTCCTTTGTTATGTAACTCCTGCCGAGCATTTGGCTTTACCGAATGTTGACGATGTAAAGCAGGGAATTATTGCCTCTAAAATTGCGGCGCACGCAGCCGATATTGCAAAAGGTGTGCGTGGCGCAAGAGAAATTGACGACAAAATGGCAGACGCAAGAAGAAAGCTTGATTGGGAGGCTCAATGGGATTGTGCCATTGACCCCGAAACCGCAAGAAAAATCCGTGATGACCGCAAACCCGAGCACGAAGATACTTGCTCAATGTGCGGTAAATTCTGCGCAGTAAGAAGTATGAACAAGGCTCTCAACGGCGAGCATATCGACATTCTTTAATTAACAAGTTACATTTTTATACCTGTATTTCAAAATTGCACCTTGCTTTGAACCGCCCCAAAATCGTTAGATTTTTAGTCTAACTTTTTGGGGCGACTCACGGCAGGGTGCTTTTTTGTGCCTTTTTAATTCTTTTTTAATAAAATTAGCCTAATTACTGCAATTTTTAATAATATTTTACGCATAGGTAAGGGGGTGTGATATGAGTACGGAAATTGTGACTGCGCTGATTGTTGCGGGCGGAAGTATTATTTGTCAATTGCTGATAAATGCGTCAAACCGTAAGCGACAGGAAAGCGAAAACGAAAAGACCAAATCATTGATTGTGTATCGGTTAGATCAGCTTGAACATAAGCAGGATAAATATAATCATCTGCAAGAGCGTGTTTTCAAACTTGAGCGAATGTCAGCCGTTACGGACGAAGAAATAAGAGTTGTAAATCATAGAATTGCTGACCTTGAGCATATAAATAGTGAAAAGAAATAAGCTAATATCGCTTTTATGGGCAGAAATTTATATTGAACTTTTAAATTAAAATGTATTACAGGGGGTGAAATTATGAAAAACGGTTTTAAAATATGGGCGAAAGCTGCGGGTATCCGTGCGGCAAAAACCGTGGCTCAAACAGCGATTTCGGTTATCGGCGTGTCTGCGGTGCTAAGTGATGTGAATTGGGTAGCGGTTGCTTCCGCAAGCGTGCTTTCGGGTATTCTTTCGTTGCTTACAAGTATTGCGGGATTGCCCGAAATATCCGATAATAAATAAGTACATTTTTAAGGCAACGGAATATTATGTAATATGAAGATGTGTTTTACTAAAAACTGCCTTAAAAGAGCATTGCGTACATTCCTACAGACGGCACTCGGATATATTCTCGCTAATCTTGCGTTGTTTCTGACGGGAACGGATTTTGCAAATGCAGAAATGTGGAAAAGCGCAGTCTGCGGACTTTTGGTTTCTTCGGTTTCGGCAGGACTTTCAGCGGTTATGAACCTCGAAAAAAAGGAAGAACAGGCAGAGTGTGACGATAAATGCTCAAAAGATGAAGAAAACAAATGAATACAATTTTACAAAAAATTAATAATAATATTGTCAGCCGCAGGTCAGCTCGACCTGCGGTTATTGTTTTATGCTGAAATTTGTATTATAATATAAAGGAAATATCGTATGGAAATACTTTCATCTACGCTTAATCACATAGCCGTGCTTTTTTCTTTTATTCTTATCGGCTTTGTTCTTAAAAAGAAAAATATTTTATCTGACGGCAGTGGCAGGACTTTGTCACGCCTTGAAAACGGAATATTTATGCCTGCGGTCGTAATCAATACATTTTGGAATAATTGTACGGTGGAAAATATAAGCCGAAAATGGATTTTCCTTGTTTACAGCACTGCGCTTTTGATTGTTGCGGTAGCGCTTGCTTTTATTATCTCAAAATTTCTTACCAAAGACGAGTATTTGCGTAAAGTGTACAGATATTCGCTTTCGGTATCAAATTTCGGATTTGTCGGAACTGCGCTTGTTCAGGGCATATACGGCGCTGACAGCATTGAACTTTTCGATTATTTAATATTCACCTTGCCGCTGAATATGTTTACTTACTCAATCGGAATTGCGTGGCTTGTGCCGTCGGACAAGGGCGGATTTTCTTTGAAGTCATTGCTGAATCCGATATTTGTGTCGCTGTTTATCGGCGCAATTCTCGGACTTTTGCAAATACCGAGGGTGCGGCTTGTAAGTACAATTCTTACCGATTGTGCCGCCTGTATGGCACCTGTTGCAATGATTTTGACAGGGTTTGTAATAGCGGGATATGAAATAAAAAGCCTGCTCAAGGTAAAGCAGACTTATATTGTTGCGGTGCTTAGGCTGATAGTTTTTCCGACAATTTTTGTGACTGCGTTAAGGCTTTTTAATACGGATAATGAAATAGTTTTTGCTGCACTCTGTGCAAATGCAATGCCGTTAGGACTTAACACTGTTATAATTTCATCGGCATACGGAGAAAGTCCGCAAACAGGCGCAAGCCTTGCTCTTGTGTCGCAGGCAATGGCGGCGATTACCATACCGATAATGTTTTTAATATTTTTTAGGAGATTTTAATATGAAGATTTACCTTGCATCGCCGTTTTTTAACGATAACGAAATTGCAAATATTCACCGTGCGGTTGAAATTCTTAAAGCAAAAGGTCACGAAGTTTTTGTACCTATGGAGCACGATGTTGAGAACAGGGAAAGCCTTACCAATGCAGAATGGGCAGAGGAAATTTTTAAAATTGACAAAGGCGGAATTGACGATTGCGATGCGGTTGTGTTGCTTTACGGCGGAATGTACTCCGACAGCGGAACTGCGTGGGAGTGCGGATATGCCTATGCGTCAGGCAAAAAAGTAATAGTGTGCTGCTATAATATTGAGCAGACCAATCTTATGATAGTAAACGGCTGTCACGCATTTTTAAACGGAATAGACGAACTCTCATACTATGATTTTGATAAAATGCCCGTTGTCCGCAATGCAGGCGAACAGAAGTAAATACATTTGTTTAGTACGGATACTTAAATTATGGTCCGGCATATTTTTTAAGCTAACTTTTTAAGCTAACTAATTATAAAGTTTATTACTATAATATTAACAGACAAATGCGGTGATAATTATAGAAACTAAAATCGAAAAATGGGATATTTAAAAAAATATAAACAGTTACGGTTTAAATATAAAATCTGTAAGTGATGATTTTGACGGTTTAACAGTTATTCTTGAAAATAATGAAATGGAATTGTTTTCAATCAGATGGGCGGATGTGGAAAGTTATTGCCGTTCAACGGAAGAAATGCGTTTTAATTTTATTGCAGGTGAATGGCAACAAGTCTGAAAAGAATTTCCAAATCATTCTTTTTTTTAAGTTATTGATTCACCATATATAAAATGGATTAAAGAACAAGCAGGTGGTTTTATGGACGATGATAAATTAATTCATTTTATGATTGTTTCTGCTGATTATGTTCTTGATACAGTTTAAAAATATGAACCGGATGAGTATTATTTAAGTAAACTGACTTGTTCGGATAGTACAAAAATCTCTCTATGGCATAATTTACTGTGTAACTTTATTGATTTTAGCTGATATTGTTTGATACCGAAATTCACTCAAAAAGCAAAGGCTGAATGATTGAAAAACATAGCAAATAAGCCGATTTTTCAGTGTTTATCACAAAAAATAAGCACCCGACTACTCGAGTGCTTTTGGCGGAGATGGAGAGATTTGAACTCTCGCGTCGGAGTTACCGACCTACTGGTGTTCGAAGCCAGACCCTTCAGCCACTTGGGTACATCTCCATATTAAATTATCGTACTCAACTATTATAACGGCTCAATTAAAAATTGTCAATACCTGTAACTAAATTATTATTTTATCATAAAATGAAATGAATAAGCAATACCGAATTATTTTTCGTAAGGCGGGTGATTTTATGGCTTTTGACACAAGAGAATTGTTTGCTCGGTTGTTAAAATGCGAAAGCGGAGGAGAGGGGATTGAAGGTATGCGTGCGGTTGCCTCTGTGATTATCAACAGGTCAACTGTTCCTTACGGGGAATTTGCACGGATAAGCAACGGTGGAGATGTGCGGGCAATCATTACACAGCCAAATCAGTTTACCTGCTTAAAGACTTCCGTAGGGGGTCAGTACAATTCGCAAAATGTGTATAATATTGTACCTGAAGATATACACTACGAAATTGCAGATTGGGCACTTGCAGGCAATACTGACAGCTCGGTCGGCAATTCTTTATTCTATTTTAATCCTTATTCCTCAACCTGTCCAAACTATTTTCCTACCAATATCGGCGTGATTTACAATCGTATCGGTAAACATTGTTTTTATTCTCCGACACAGGCTTACAAAAACACATAGGAGTGATTTGTTTTGGTAAATTACATCAACAATAAAAAGGCGCAGCAGCTCAACCCAAATACTCTGTATAATCTCGACACCAATCCCTCAGCCTGCAATAATTATAATTGTATAAACAACCAGATTCCAAATACCATACAGCAATACGGTTACGAAATTCCATCCATACTTGACCTGGCTACATTGGTTAGCCCCACAAGTCCGAATTATCAAAGTTTCAGTCCTGATCAACAGGCACTGAATAGAAGAAATCCTGCGTCGGGGCAGTCGATAAATCAACTTACACAGACAATCCCTGCCGAAAGTCAAAATAACGAAGTTGCAAATGATTTGGCGGTTCGTGAAATTCAGAACATAGATTCAACCCAGCCGTACAATCCAGAAACATTGCCGACCCCCGCAATGATAAACGAACAGAATATGCAAAATATGCAAAACAATCAGACTGCAATGTCGACGGCAAGCCTTTTGACCGACATAAAAAATCCGTATGAGGTAACAGCCGAAAGTGTGCAATATCTAAACGGTTTTATACGCACTCAAATCGGAAGAAGAGTATCCATTGATTTTCTTGTGGGTTCAAATACAATTGTTACAAAATCAGGATATTTGCTCGGCGTTGCGGCAAACTATATTCTTATAAACGAGCTTGACACAAACGACCTTACAACCTGCGATTTCTATAATATAAAATTCATCAGATTTTATTTTAATTAAAATAAGATGCTTTTTCAAAAGTTGGGGTGAATATGGTTTAGCCGACTTTCGGTCGGACAACAAAGTTAAGAGAAAGAAAAATTTTCTGCCCGAAGTTAAAAGTTTGGTCAACCTTTTCAAAGGTTGTGGGTGTGGGCAACGCCCGCAAATAGTTTTCTTTTATACAATGTCTGACAGCCAAATGGCTTGCCGTTTGCGGCTTGAATACAATGGCGAGAGCCTTTTAATTGCGTAAGTAGGAATAAGTCAGAAAGATTATTTTATAAGTTTGTTGCCTGTAAACTACTTATACATTATAATAAAATGCCTACCATTCCGCTTTTCTTTTGCGTGAAAAGAAAAGCTCCAA
>ERZ773150.311-NODE-311-length-56203-cov-19.030972_pt1 | contig 56203 bp, 56 predicted proteins | sample MGYA00580845_ERZ773150 | MGnify/ENA primary metagenome ERZ773150 (study PRJEB29015, sample SAMEA2737848) | human gut metagenome | biome: human gut; feature: human-associated habitat; material: faeces | place: China | collected 2012 ...
CTGCTGACCAACGCCCGTCAGGCCGACGCCGCCAACCGCGCCCTCTCCGCCGTGGCCGAGGCCCGCGGCGCCCTCCGTATCGGCATGACCCCCGACGTGGTGCTCACCGACTGCGAGGCGGCACTGGCCGCGCTGGGTGAGCTGAACGGCAAACAGGTCCGCGACGATCTGGTGGACACCATCTTCTCCCGCTTCTGCGTGGGGAAATAGGCGATAGACACCTGTATTTCTGCTAATATTCCGTATTATTTACAATTTGGCTCTTTTCCTGCGGCGGTTTTCATGCTATGATAGCGGGGAAATATCACTCCCAAGGAGGTTTATCCCATGCGCGAATATGTCATTATGACCGACAGCTGCTGCGACCTGACCGACCACATGGCCAAGGAGCTGGAGCTGACCGTGGTGCCCCTGACCGTCCACATCGATGGGCACGATTACCCCAACCTGCTGGACGGCAGCGCCATCAGCTTCGAGGATTTCTACGGAAAGATCCGCGGCGGCGTGCTGGCCACCACCGCCGCCGCCAACGTAGGCCAGTTTCAGGAGGCCATGCGCCCCATTCTGGCTGCCGGCAAGGACATCGTCAGCATCAACTTCTCCAGCGCCCTCTCCACCACCTACCAAAGCGCGTGCATCGCCGCCCAGGACATGAAGGAGGAGTTCCCCGATGCCAACATCTATGTGGTGGACTCCCTCTCCGCCTCTCTGGGCCAGGGCCTGCTGCTCTATCTGACCGTCCAGAAGAAGCGCGAGGGCCTCTCCGCTCAGGAGCTGGTGCAGTGGGTGGAGGACAACAAGCTCCACATCGACCACTGGTTCACCGTGGACGACCTGAACTACCTGAAGATGGGCGGCCGTCTCAGCGCCGGCGCCGCGTTCTTCGGCTCCATGCTCTCCATCAAGCCCGTCATGCACACCTCCGACGAGGGCAAGCTGGTCCCCGTCAGCAAGGTCCGCGGCCGCAAGGCCAGCCTGAAGGCCCTCATCGACAAGATCGCCGAGCTGGGCATCGAGCCCAGTGAGCAGGTCATGTTCATCTGCCATGCCGACTGCGAGGTGGAGGCCCGCGCCGTGGCCGAGGAGATGAAGGCCCGCTACGGCGTCAAGGAGGTCTATATCAACTACATCGGGCCTGTGATCGGCAGCCACACGGGGCCGAACACGATGGGCATATTCTTCGTAGGCACCAAGAGATAACGGCGCGTCTCTTGCGCCAATACTTCGTTGCGGCGGCTTGCCGTACACAAAGTACGCCTGCGCCGCCGCGCCTCGTCCTGGCGCAAGATCCATTGCCGTCAGCGATGTACGGTGCATTTCAACTTTGCGGGAGGTCATCCTATGGACTGGCTGGAACTCAAGATCGACACGAGCCACGCGGGCTTGGACGCGGTGACGGACATGCTGGAGCAGCAGGGGGTCACCGGCGTGATGATCGATGACGAGGCGGACTTTCAGAGCTTTCTGGAGAACAACCGCCAATACTGGGATTATGTGGATGATGACCTGCTGGCGCAGAAGAAGGGCGTCAGCCGCGTGACATTCTATCTGGAACGGAACGAGGATGCCTACGGCACCGTGGCCGCCGTGCGTATGGCCATGTCGGCGCTGAAAAAGGAGCACCCGGAGTACGCGCCCCTGCTGCTGACCATGGCCGACGTGGCCGACGAGGACTGGGAGAACAACTGGAAGCAGTTTTACAAGCCCATGGAGATCGGCAGCCGCCTGCTGGTGGTGCCGGAGTGGGAGGAGGCCGCCGACCCCACGCGGGTGAAGCTGGTGCTGAACCCCGGCCTGACCTTCGGCACCGGCAGCCACGCCACCACCCGCCTGTGCCTGCAGGCGCTGGATACCCACATTCACGGCGGCGAGCGGGTGCTGGACCTGGGCTGCGGCAGCGGCATCCTGTCCATCGCCGCCCTGCGCCTGGGCGCGGAGAGCGCCTTCGCCTGCGACATCGATGAGAAGTGCGTGGACGTGGCCTACGAGAACGCCGCCCTGAACGGCATCGGAAAGGACCGCTACACCGTCCGCTGGGGCGATGTGCTCACCGACGCCGCCCTGCGCCGGGAGATGGGCGCCGGCTATGATATCGTGGTGGCCAACATCGTGGCGGATGTCATTATGGGCCTCAGCCCCCACGTCCGTCCCTTCCTGAAGCCCGGCGGCCTCTTCCTCTGCTCCGGTATCATCGACGACCGGGCGGCGGAGGTGCTGGAAAAGCTGAAGGCCGACGGCTGGGATGTGTTCGAGCAGCGCAGCAGCGAGGGCTGGTTCAGCTATCTCTGCAAGTAACGCAAAGAAAAAGACCGGCGCGGAACTGCCGTCTCGGCCATTACAGCACACCTGCCGCATCTCTGTGGGTAACGACAAAAAAAGACCGGCCCGGGCCGGTCTTTTTTTGTGCTTCGTCCATCCGCGCCGCCGGGAACGGGAGAATTCACGGAATGTACTTTTCTTTTTCCTGAAAAGTTGCTATACTGAAAGCGAACATAACATATAGCGAACGCGAATGTATACAGCAAGAGCAACGGAAAGTAAACGAAAGTAAAGGAGAAGACCGAAGCCATGATGAAGCGAATTCTGCGCCTGACGGCGTTTTTACTGGGGTTGACGCTGCTGCTGTCCGCCTGCGGCAATACAAAAGGTAAAGAGATGGTGGACGCCTCCACCCAGACCGCCCCGCCCGTAGAAGGCGTCACCGCCCTGGCCCTGTGCGACGGCGATGTGACCCTCCGTTTTGAAAAGGACGAAAGCGGCGCCTGGACCTGGTTTGACGACCCCGCCTTCCCCCTGGACCAGACGGCGCTGGAGGACCTGCTGGCCCTGCCCGCCGCCCTGGACAGCGGCGAAACGGTGGCCAATGTGCAGGAGCTGGCCGTCTATGGCCTGGAGGCTCCCAAGAAGTACATCACCGTCACCTCCGACGGCGTGGACGTCGTCTATTATCTCGGCGACCAGGCCGCGGATGGTCGTTGGTACGTGCTCACCCCTGCCGGTACGGTGCGCTATACCTCTGACGAAAATAAGATGCTGCTCAGCCGCAGCATCTACGCCATGGCGGTCCTGCCCGTTCTGCCGGTCATCGAGCCGGACAGGCTGGTCAGCGTAAGTCTGCTGCGCGCCGATGGCACCGCCGCCGTCTCCTTCTACACCGCCGAGGACGGTACCCGCCGCAGCGCCAACCGGGACGTCACGGAAAAGACCGCCGCCCTGGCTGATGAGATCGCTGCCCTGACGCTCACCGCCTGCGTGGACTACGACCCGGCGGAGGGTGCGGCCGCCGTCTGCGGCCTGGACACGCCGGGGGTCACGCTGACGGTGAACTACCTGGCTGACGACAGTGCCGAGCGGACGCTGATCCTTGCCGTCGGCCTGTCCACCGGCGACGGCGGCCGCTATGTGGCCCTGGACGGTGACACCACCATCTATCGGATGGAGGAGTCGTCCCTGACCCAGATCCTGACCCTGTCCGAGACAGGGCTGTAAGCCATGAAAAGGGAGGCGCGGCTATGCGTATACTGATCGTGGAGGATGAAAAGCGCCTGGCGGGCACCCTGCAGGACCTGCTGCGCCGCCAGGGCTATACCGCCGACGTGTGTTATGACGGCATCTCCGGCCTGGACAACGCCCGCAGCGATATCTACGACCTGCTGGTGCTGGACGCCATGCTTCCCGGCATGGATGGTTTTACCCTGCTGCGCCAGCTGCGCGGCGGCGGCAGCCGCCTGCCGGTGCTGATGCTCACCGCCCGCAGTGAGCTGAATGACCGCGTCCGCGGCCTGGACGCCGGTGCGGACTACTACTTGACCAAACCCTTTGAGCCGGAGGAGCTGCTTGCCTGTATCCGGTCCCTGCTGCGCCGTGGCGGTGAGGACGCCGCTGCCGACCCGGAGGTGACGGCCTTCGGCGACCTGACGCTGCACATGGGCACATTCCTGCTGGAATGCGGCCCGCGAAGCGTCCGCCTCAGCCGCCGGGAGTACGACCTGATGGAGCTGCTGATGCGGAACGGCAGTCAGATCGTCTCCAAGGAACAGCTGATCCTGAAGGTCTGGGGCTACGACTCCGCCGCCGAGGACAACAACGTGGAGGTCTATATCTCCTTCCTCCGCCGCAAGCTCACCCATCTGCAATCCACTGTGAAGATCAAGACCCTCCGTATGGTGGGTTATTGTCTGGAGGTGGGGGCATGATCCGGCACCTTCGCTGGAAGGTGGTGGCCACCAATATGCTGCTGATCTCGCTGGTGCTGCTGGCGGTGTTCGCGGCGGTGTACTTCATCTCCCGGGGCAACTATCACAAGAATGTGCAGCAGCAGCTGTACCAGGCGCTGGAGCAGGGCGACTATGGCCGCAGCCAGCCCGGCATGGACAGCATCCCCTGCTTTGTGGCCGAGGTCTATGGCAGCGGCACCGTCCGCGTGGCCGGCAACAGCTACTATGACCTCAGCGACGAGACCCGTATGGCGGAGATCGTCACTGCCGCCCTGGCGGCGGACGAGGACGCCGGCACGTTGGACGAGTTTCATCTGCGCTACCTGCGCCAGCGGGGCTACACCACTACTGCCATTGCGTTTACCGACACCTATCTGGAATACACCTCCCTGCACACACTGCTGAAGGCCTGCTCTCTGGCGGGATGCGGCGCACTGGTGGTGCTGTTTCTGTGCAGCTATCTGCTCTCCGGTGTGGTTACCAAGCCTGTAGGTGCCGCCTGGGCCCAGCAGGAGCAGTTCCTCTCCGACGCCAGCCATGAGCTGAAGACCCCTCTGACGGTCATCCTTTCCTCCGCCGAGCTGCTGGAGCAGAGCGCTTCGCCGGAGCAGGCGGTCTACGTGGACAATATTCGGGCGGAGGGCCGCCGCATGAAGGCCCTGGTGGAGGATATGCTCACCCTCTTCCGCGCCCAGAAGAACGCCGGCAGCCTGCCGGACACCCTCACCGACCTGTCGGAGGCGGCGGTGACTGCCGCCCTGCGGTTTGAGCCGGTGGCCTTTGAGGCCGGCCATGTGCTGGATTACGATATTGTGCCGTCTCTTCCTGTCCGGGGCGACGGCACCAAGCTGGGCCAGGCCCTGGCGGTGCTGCTGGATAACGCCGTCAAATACGCCGCACCCGGTACGCCCATCCGCCTGACCGCCGTCCGGCAGGGCAGCCGCGCTGTGGTGTCCGTGACCGATCAGGGGCCGGATATCCCTTCGGACAAGCTCCCCCGTATCTTCGACCGTTTTTACCGCGCCGACGACGCCCGCACCGACGGCGACAGCTTCGGCCTGGGCCTGCCCATTGCCAAAGCCATCGTGGATGCCCACCGGGGCGTCCTTCGCTGTGACAGCGGCGGCGGCGTGACCACCTTTAGTATCTCCCTGCCCCTGACGGCAGGGAAGCAGGAGAGAGGCACAGACCATGTTTGATACCCTTATCCGGGGCGGCGCCGTTGTTGACGGCACGGGCCGCCCCGCCTTTGCGGCCGATGTGGCCGTTTCCGGCGGCAGGATCGCCGCCATCGGCGACCTGTCCGCAGCGTCCGCCGCTCACGTTATCGACGCCGCCGGCAGGACCGTTACCCCCGGCTTTATTGACATCCACCGCCACGCCGACGCGGCGCTGTTCCGCCCGGGCTTCGGCGCGGCGGAGCTGTGTCAGGGCCTTACCACCATCGTCAACGGCAACTGCGGCCTCAGCGCCGCCCCCTTCGGCCCCGCCCATGGTGACGCCATCCGGGACTACCTGCGCCCCATCACCGGCGCTCTCCCGCCGGAGCTGGTGACGGAAACCCTCTCCGGCTATTTCGCCTCTGTGCCGGATATCCCCGTCCATGTGGGTATGCTGGCCGGTGCCGGCGTCCTTCGGGCGGACGCGGCCGGCTATGAGCTGGAGCACCTGGAGGACCGTCACTACCGCGCCCTGCACCGCGCTCTGGAGCGGGCCCTGGCCGATGGCGCGCTGGGCGTCTCTCTGGGCCTGGGTTACGCCCCGGAGTGCTTCTATACCACGGCGGAGCTGATCCGTGCGCTCTCACCCATCGCGGGGCAGGATATCCCCCTCACCGTCCATATGCGGCAGGAGGGCGCGGGCGTCTGCGATTCCATCGAGGAGATGCTGCTGGTGGCCCGGGAACTGCGGGTCCCTCTACATATCAGCCACCTGAAAGCCATGGGCCGGGACAACTGGGGCAAAAAAATACCCCGGGCCCTGGAGCTGCTGCACCGGGCGAAGGAGGAGGGTCTCGACGTGGGCTGCGACGTGTACCCCTACACCGCCGGCTCCACCCAGCTGCTGCACATCCTGCCGCCGGAGTTTCTGGAGGGCGGCATGGACGCCGTTGTCCGACGCCTGGCCGACCCTCACGAACGCGAGACGCTGGCTCATCGTATTGAAGACGGCGGCGGGTTTGACGACATCGCCAAGCTGGCCGGCTGGGACGGAATCTTCCTCAGCAGTCTTCACTGCCCGGAGGACGCGCCGCTGCTGGGCAAAAGCATCGCCCAGGAGGCCGCCATGGAGCACAAATCCCCGCTGGACGCCTGCTGCGACCTGCTGATCCGCGAACACTGCCAGGTGACTATGATCGACTTTATGGCCGCGGAGGACGACATCGCCGCCATCCTCCGCAGTCCCCTCAGCTGCCTGATCTCCGACGCCACCTACCCCACCGAGGGGATGCCCCATCCCCGGGTCTACGGCAGCTGTACCCGCCTGCTGCAGCACTTCGTCCGGGAACAGGGTGTGCTGACGCTGGAGCAGGGCGTTCACAAGCTGACCCAGGCCCCGGCACAGGCCCTTCGCCTTGCGGGTAAGGGCGTTATCACTGTGGGCGCGGACGCGGACCTGTGTGTGTTCGACCCCGCCGCCCTCACCGAGCGCGGTACCTATCAGGACCCCTGCCAAACGGCCCTGGGTATGGACGCCGTGCTGGTGGCCGGCCGGCTGGCCGTGAAGAACGGAGAAATGACCGGCGTGAAGGCCGGGACCCTCATCTGCAGATAAAAAGATCTCCCCCGACCGGGGGAGATCTTTTTACTTCTTTTCGCTGCCGGACACGTTGGCCACGAACACGCACACCAGAATGATGACTACGCCAAGAGCCTGCCACAGGCTGAAGTCCTCCTTCAGGAAGAGCACGCCCGCCAGCACCGATACCACCGTGGTCACGTTGGAGAACAGGGAACTCTCTGAGACCGTCAGGTGGCTGTTGGCGAAGTTCAGCAGTCCGTAGGCCACGCCGGAGGACAGTATGCCCAGATACAGCACCGCCAGCCAGAAGCTGCCGCTTTGCGCCGGCGCGGTGATCAGCTCGCTGCTTATCCCGCCGGCCTGTATCAGCGCCACCGGAATAAACACCGCCATGCCCACCACAAACATCACATAGGTCATCTCAAAGGGGGTGAAGCGCTTGGCGGCGTCATGGCTCAGGCCGTAGTACACCGTGTCGCTGAGCATGGTCAGCAGCAGGAACAGCAGGCCCAGCGCCGAGATCATCACCGCCCCGCCCACGGAGATCAGCGCTACGCCGCCGATCGCGCCCAGGGCGCACAGCACCTGCCGCCGGGTGACGCGCTCATGCAGAACCAGCACGTCCATCAGGATGCAGCACACCGGCACCGCCGCGATGATGGTCCCCGCCACAGCGGCGGAGGTGTACAGAATGCCGTAGTTTTCGAAGATGAAGTATGCCACCGGCTGCACGATGCCCAGCAGCAGCAGCTTGCCCACCGGCTTTCCCTTCAGAGAGAAGGCGAACAGCGGCTTTCCGCGTACCTTGCCCACCAGAGCATTCAGCGCGATGACCAGCGACATGGCCGCCACCGCCACCGTGAACCGGAAGGCCAGCAGCACTGTGGGCGCCGCCGTGACCAGCGCCATTTTTGAGAACATAAAGCTCATGCCGAAGATGGTGGCCGCGGTCAGCGCCGCCAGCAGCGACAGAATATGCAGTTTTTTCTGGTCCATAGGCAATACCTCTTTCTCTTTAACGCCGGTATCATACCATACGCCGCATGAAATAGCAAGGAAAAGCGATCACCTCCCGCGCTGCGTCCGGAGCAAAAAGGGCGCCGCCCGAAGGGGGCGGCGTCCTTTCACCGGCACGTTGGGAGGGCGCGCCGGCATTCACCAATTTGAAGGGGAATAGGGAGAAAAATTAAGGATAGAAAACAAGGGGTGTTGGTTTACTTGTCCGTTGCCTTGGACACGATACCCGTAACCACCAGGACCGCCACCAGGCCGGCCAGAATGAGGTTCAGCACCATGCTCAGCGCCTCCTTTCGTTTGGGCTTCTTAACGTATCTTTAGCATAGCACAGGACAAGCAATTTGTAAAACGCATGATTATCATCAAAACCATGAAAAATACTTTGCAGCACATGGCGAGATATGCTATACTGGCCCTGAACAGGAGGTGTCCCCATGTCCGTCACCAAATACCAGATATACCTCAAGACCGTGGAGCTGGGCAGCTTTACCGCCGCCGCCCGCGCCCTGAATTTCACCCAGTCCGGCGTCAGCCACGCCATCGGCTCGCTGGAGGAGGAGCTGGGCGTCACGCTGCTGGTCCGCAGCCACGGCGGTGTCACCCCCACGGCGGATGGTCGCGCCCTGGCACCATATTTTCAGGAGATGTGCGCCCTGTCCCACCGTCTGGAGCAGCACGCCGAGGACCTGCGGGGGCTGGATACCGGTCTTATCCGCGTGGCAACCTTCACCAGTGTGTCGGAAAAGTGGCTGCCCGGTATGCTCAAGACCTTTCAGGAAAAGTACCCCCGCATTGAGTTCGAACTTCTGCCCTCCAACTTCAACAACGAGATCTCCGACTGGGTCCTCCACGGTCAGGCGGACTGCGGCTTTATCTCCCTGCCCACCCCGGCGGAGAAGTATCTGGATTACTGGTTGCTCCAGCGGGACCAGTGGAAGGTCATCCTGCCCTGCGACCACCCGCTGGCGGGCCGCCAGCCCTTCCCACCGGAGGCCCTGGAGCAGTACCCTCTTATCCTGCTGGATGAGGGCGACGACTATGAGATCCAGGCCATTTTCGATCACTACAAGGTCCAGCCCCGGATCCAATATACCGTTCAGCAGGACCAGACGATCCTGGCTATGGTCTCCGGCGGCCTGGGTATCAGCGTCATGGAGGAGCTGATGCTCTACAAGTGCGCCTATCCGCTGGCTGCCAGCACCCTGCCCAAGGTGTTCCACCGGGACATCGGCATCTGTGTCAAGGACAAGAACGCCCTCTCCCACTCCACGCAGGCGTTCATCGACCACACCCGCCATTGGGTGCTGCAAAACTTTCCCGAGGGCTGGAACGCCCCCAAGCCCCATGAGCGATAAACGAAAAAGCGAAACCAAACGCTGTTCTCCGCCGTCAGTATTGGCAGAGGGCGGCGTTTCGCTGTCCGCCGGAGGACGCTTCTGTCCTTCCGGAAACGGTAAAGTGCGCGGGGCCTGCCCCGCGCCCGAAAGGAGTGCTTACATGATGAAAAAGATATCTGCATTGCTGCTGGCGCTGGTCATGGCGCTGTCTCTGATGGCCTGCGGCCAGAAGGAAGACAACATCGGCGGCGAGACGAAGGACGACCAGACGCAGACCGACGGTCAGTCCGTGGATCTGCGGGCGGCGTACGATGCCGGCATCAAGCAGGTGCAGGAGGAGCTGGGCGACAACGCGCCCGTGCTGCTGGAGGAGACGGCTGTGGAGATCCTGAACAGCTACTACCCCGGTCTGGAGAACGCCAAGCTGAAGCAGTCCGTGTTCTTCATCTCGCCCACCGCCACCTCCTGCGAGGTGTCCATGGTGGAGGCGGAGAGCGCCGCCGACGCCGAGATCGTCCGCCAGAGCTTCCAGGCTCGCGTGGACGCCATGGCCGACGAGACCAACTACCCCGAGGAGGCCGGCATGTGGAAGAACAACGCCACCGTTACCGTCAACGGCAACTATGTGGTGCTAGAGGTGCTGCCCGACGGCTGCACCGTGCCCGACGCATTTCTGGCAAAATTCTGATTTCCTATGGCGTTTCCCCTTTCTGTGTGCTATGATGGTCTGACCGATACACACAGAAAGGAGAGTGCCCGATGGAGGACGCTCAGATCATAGATCATTTTTTCCGCCGCGACCCGGAGGCCATCCGCGCTGCACAGGAGAAATATGAAAAGCGCTGCCTTGCCGCCGCCCGGCACATCCTGCCGGACGCCCGGGACGCGGAGGAGTGCGTCAGCGACGTGTGGCTCCGTTTGTGGAATGCTATCCCACCGGAGTGCCCCCGTTCGCTGGCGGCGTACATTACCACCGTCACCCGCCGCCTGGCCCTGGACAAGTGCGACTATAACCGCGCCGCCCAGCGCCGCAGCGACCTGACTGTGGCCTTCGAGGAGCTGGAGGGCTGCCTGCCCGCCGAGGATGGCGCGGTCCGCGCCCTGGAGCAGCAGGAGTTCCGCCGTGTGCTCAACGACTTCCTGCGCAAGCTGACCCGGCAGAGCCGGACGTATTTCGTCCGCCGTTACTGGTACGGCGAGAGCATCCGCGAGATCGCCGACAGCTGCGGCGCGGGCGAGGAGAAGGTCAAATCCTCCCTCTTCCGCACCCGTCAGCGTCTGCGTACCGTGCTGGAAAAGGAGGGGATGCTGTGAACGACAACAGAATGAAGCGCTGGATGGACGCCATCGACGACGATCTGCTGGAGGAGGCCCAGCGTCCCCTGCCCCGCGGCGGTACGGCGCGCCGCTGGGGTGCGCTGGCCGCGTGCTTCTGCGCCGCAGCCTTGGCCCTGGCTCTGTGGCAGCCCTGGTCCGCCGGTATCGGTGACAATACCGCCGGCGCGGACGCCGACTTCGGCGCCATGGACAAGAGCTTTTCCGTCGCCATGCCGCCTGCGCTGGACGCCGAGCCTCTCTCCGCCTCTCTGGCCCTGCCGGAGGGCGCGTCTCTGACCTCTGACTACCGGTGGCGTCAGGACGGCGAGGGCGCCGTCACCGGCGTGTCCTGTACCGTGCTGCTGGACGGCTATGACTACGACTACGGCGCGGCCTATGCCAGCCAGCCCCTGCCCGCCCCGGACGGTACCCTCCCGGCGGACACCTGGCAGGTGAACGGCCTGACGCTGCTGGTCTATGACGACGGTGCCGTGGGCTGGTACGACACGTCCGCCGGTATCCAGTGGTACTGCGCGGCCTGGGACGGCGGAGAGCCGCTGGTCACCGCCTTTACCCTGATGGACGCACAGTATTACACCGTTCCCACCGCCCCGGAAGGCGCGGACGTGCTGGGCTATGACCTCTTTGACCTGAACGGTGAGACCATCACCGAAGTCTCCTTTACCCTGAACAGCGTCACCTGGCACTACCGCATGGCACCCACTTCGGACGTCTCGGAAACGATACCGGACATCTCCGACTTCACCGGCGGCAGCCTGACGGCGGAGGGCAGGCTCCGCTGGTGTCCCACCGTCCTTCGCTGGGACGCGGGCGGCGCCGGCTGCATCATCTGGCGGGACATCGCTCCCGGTCTGGCGTACAGTCTGACCGCGGACACCGGTGCGTCGGAGAAGACGCTGGCGGATATGGCCGCCCTGGTGTTCAAGCCTGCCCAGGAGGAGTCCTGAATAAGACGCAAAAAGCACCCCGAAAGGGGTGCTTTTTGCGTCATTCGTCGTATTTCCGACAGTACAGCAGGTTGCGGGGCGGCGTCATTTTCGCCCCGCACAGAGGGAAGGAATGTCTGCGTTCTTCCATGGCGGTTCTGTCAGAACTCATCAATCCAGTCTGACGGCGGTGCCGCTGGCGGTGACCATCAGCATGCCGTTGTCAGAGCCAAGCACCTCATAGTCCACATCCACGGCCACCACAGCGTCCGCGTTCAGTTGGAGGGCGCGCTGCTCCAGTTCATAAAGCGCCTGCTCCCGTGCGTTGATCAGCTCGCTTTCGTAGGTGCCGGAGCGCCCGCCGAAGAAGTTGCTGAAGCTGGCGGCGATGTCCTTGACCACGTTAACGCCGGCAATGACCTCGCCAAATACGATCCCCTTATACTCCGTGATGCGGCGACCCTCTACGGTGGGGGTGGTGGTAATGATCATAGCGATCCCTCCTCTCAGAATTCCGGTGCGTCCGGTGTCTTGCGGTACAGCAGGGGCTTGCCCTCGGCGTCCACCAGCAGCGTCAGACCAGCGGCACTGCCGTCGAAGTGGAACAGGTACTGCACGCCGGTCTGGGTGTCCACCCAAACCTCATTGTTGTTGAGGAGGCCGCCGTCCGTCATGACCTTGATAAAGCGCTGCTCTTTCTTTGCCATAGGCTCACTCCGCGGCGGGCGCGTCGTTCTCCACCAGCATTTTTGCGCTGGCGGCCAGACCAGCCAGACCCTGTATCTCACTGGGGATGATGAGCTTCGTCGCCTTGCCGTCAGCCACCTTCTCCAGCGCCTCCAGCGCCTTGAGCTTGATGACCTGGTCGTTGGGGGCGTTCTCGTTCAGCATCCGCATGGAGTCGGCCATGGCCTGCTGCACCTTCAGGATGGACTCCGCCTCGGCCTCGGCGGCCATGATCTTGGCCTGTTTGGCGGCGTCGGCCCGCAGCAGGGTGGACTGCTTCTCGCCCTCGGCGATCAGCACCTTGCTGGCCTTCTCGCCCTCGGCCTGCAGGATGGACTCCCGGCGCTCGCGCTCGGCCTTCATCTGCTTTTCCATGGCGTTCTGGATCTCCCGGGGCGGCAGAATGTTCTTCAGCTCCACGCGGTTGACCTTGATGCCCCACGGGTCGGTAGCCTCGTCCAGAATGGAGCGCATCTTGGCGTTGATGGTGTCGCGGCTGGTCAGGGACTGGTCCAGCTCCAGCTCGCCGATGATGTTGCGCAGCGTGGTGGCCGTTAGGTTTTCGATGGCACTCATGGGGTATTCCACGCCGTAGGTGTACAGCTTGGGGTCCGTGATCTGGAAATAGATGACGGTGTCGATCTGCATGGTCACGTTGTCCTTGGTGATGACCGGCTGGGGATCGAAGTCCGCCACCTGCTCCTTCAGGCTGACCTTTTTCACCACGCGCTCGATGAAGGGCAGCTTGAAGTGCATACCCACGCCCCAAACGCTGTGGAACGCGCCCAGGCGCTCGATGACATAGGCCTTGGACTGCTGGACGATCTGGATGCAGCTGACGATGACGGCCAGAATGAGAATGACCAGAATGATGATGGCGATGGTTCCCGGTGTCGGCATAGTAGTTCCTCCTTATTCTCCTGTTTGTTTCATAGTCGTAGTATGCTTATGGATGAGGTGAATGATGCGGGCGACCACGCCCAGCAGTATGGCGGCCAATCCGCCCAGAACATACGGCATATCAAGGCTCCTTCTGTACGATGAGCTTCACGCCTTCCATCCGCAGGACACGCACGGCGGCGTCCGGCTCTATGACCTCCCCGTCGGCGCTGCGCGCCGTCCAGGTCTTACCGTCTATATAGACGGCGCCGGAGGGCAGCGCGTTGTCGATGCGCTCTGTCACGCGGCCTACATTGTTCAGTACCCGGTCGGCATTGGTGGGCTTGATATCCTTTTTCATCAGCTTGACCACCAGCGGCCGGGTGAAGGCCAGCGCCGCGATGGACACCGCGAAGAACAGCCCCACCTGCAGCCACACAGGTCCGCCGCATACCGCGGCGATCAGTCCGGCCACGCCGCCAAGCACGAACCAGATGGATGTCAACCCGGCGGTGGCGGCCTCCGCCACGCCGAAAATGATGATGGCGGCGATCCATATCGTTGTCGCCATGTCTGCGTCGCCTCCTCTCAAAATGAGTCCGATGATGCCGGCCAGCGCGCCGATGCCTACCAGCACAGCTCCAGCCAGCCATTTGTTTTTGGGGGACAGGTTGGTCAGGAAGGCGCCCACGGCGCTGCCCAGCGTGGCGCGGGGCAGGGGGGCGGCCTCCTGCTCCGGCGCGGGGCGTGCCTCCACCGCCGCGGCAGGTACCGGCGCCTCCTCGGCGAACAGGTCGGCGATGGATACCTGATAGCGGTTGCAGATGTAGAGGATCTTCTCCATCTCCGGGTAGCCCCGTCCGCTTTCCCATTTGCTCACCGCCTGGCGGGAGACCTGCAACTGCTCGGCGAATTGCTCCTGTGTCAGTCCGTTGCCGCGCCGTACCGCTGCCAGCCGATCACCAAATGCCATATGTGCCCTCCTTTGCTTTCAGTGCCGTCAGTATACGGGACACCGACGGAAAAGTCTATCACGTTCAGGTTGCATTTCCGTAAAATTGTCTGCCAATGTACTGCGCATGGTGCAACCTCAGGTTTACATTCCCCATTATAGCGTAAGTGGCCCCGAAAAGCCACCGGAAATTTAGGTTGCGCGCTATGGTATTTTTCGGTATACTCTTTGGTAGTCAAGAAACCGAGGTGTATCCCATGATAACTTACGAGATCCCCTGCCTGCTGGGGTTGGAAAAGCTGGTGGCCGACGAGATCAAGCGCCTTGGCCTGGCCGACGTGCGGGCCGAGAATGGCCGTGTGCTCTGTCAGGGCAGCTGGGCGGACTGCGCCCGGCTGAATATCAATCTGCGCTGCGGCGCCCGGGTCATCGCCCTGCTGGGGCAGTTCCCGGCGCGGAGCTTCGAGGAGCTGTTCCAGGGCGTGCGCGCCATCCCCTGGGAGGAGTTTCTGCCCCGGGAGGCGGCTTTCCCGGTAAAGGGCTACTCCATCTCCTCCCAGCTGCACTCCGTGCCCGCCTGTCAGAGCATCATCAAAAAGGCCGTGGTGGAGCGACTGAAGGCCCACTACGGCATGGAGCAGTTTCCGGAGACGGGGACAAAATACCAGATACGCTTTTCCGTGTTCAAGGATCAGGTGTCCATCGGCCTGGATGCCAGCGGCGAAGGGCTGTACAAGCGGGGCTACCGCGCCGTAGGCGTGGAGGCGCCCCTGCGGGAGACGCTGGCGGCGGCACTGGTGACCCTCAGCCGCTACCGGGGCTGCGACCCGTTCTGCGATCCTTTCTGCGGCAGCGGTACCATCCCCATCGAGGCGGCGCTCATCGCCAAAAACCGCGCCCCCGGTCTGGACCGGCGCTTTGACGCCCAGAAGTGGGCATTTCTGCCAGCCGAGGCGTGGATGGACGCGGCGGACGAGGCCCAGGACAGGGAGTTTCATGGGCAGTACGATATCTGGGGCGGCGACATTGACCCCCGCGCCGTGGACATTGCCCGGGACAACGCCCGCAAGGCCGGCGTGGACGACTGCGTCCGCTTCCAGGTGGCCGACGCGGCCCAATTCCACCGGGACAGCACCTACGGCCAGCTGGTGACCAACCCGCCCTACGGCGAGCGTCTGCTGGAGAGGCAGGAGGCCGAGGCGCTGTACCGCGCCTTCGGCAAGGCGTGGCGCACGCTGCCCGCAGGCTGGCGCACACTGGTGCTTTCGAGCCACACGGAGTTCGAGCGCTGCTTCGGCAAGCCGGCGGACAAAAAGCGCAAGCTGTACAACGGCATGATCAAGTGTGATGTGTTTATGTACGGCAATGTCTGATGGCCATCTTTTCCGCTGATGCTTTGTTGCGGCGGCTTGCCGTACACAAAGTACGCCTACGCTGCCGCGCCGCGCCTCAGCGAAAAATCTGAGCCGTTAGGGGGGACATCTTTTCCGCCCTGCCTTAATAAATCCCCGGCATATGACTTTATTTTCAATTTGTTCACTTTCTTTTGCAGAAACATGATACAATTACCCGTATGCTTTCGAAATAAATTCAACGAAATTCTAATATGTTGATGAGGAGGAGAGCCTCGATGAAGCATATTTTTATCATCAATCCCACGGCGGGCAAGACCGACAGCCGGCAGAAGATCTACGATATGGCGGAGTCGCTGCGGCAGAAGCACGGGCTGGACGTGCAGTGCATCCTGACGAAAAAGCAGGGCCACGCCACGGAGCTGGCGAAAAAGCTCTGCGAGACGGGCGAGGCACTGCGGTTTTACGCCTGCGGCGGCGATGGGACCGTCAACGAAGTGGCCAACGGCATTATCGGCTATGACAACGTTGCCATGACTGTGATCCCCGTGGGAACCGGCAACGATTTCCTAAAGAACTTCGGCGATGATATGGAGAAGTTCCGGGACGCCGAAAACCTGTGGGACGGCCCGCAGTTTCCTATGGACGCCATCGACGTCAACGGCCGCGTGGCGCTGACCATCGCCTGCTCCGGCATCGACGCGCGGGTGGCCCGGGACGTACATAAATACAGCGAGAGCCCGCTGCTGGACGGCAAGGGCAGCTATATCTACTCTCTGGCGGTGAATTTCCTGTTCAAGGGCATCGGCACCCACTGGACCATCACCCTGGACGATGTGACCACGGAGGGCGACTGGTCGCTGGTATCTGTGTGCAACGGCCGGTACTACGGCGGAGGCTTTATGCCTGTGGCCGAGGCCCGGATGGATGACGGCGTGCTGAACACCCTGGTGGTCAGAGAGGTCAACCGCCGCACGTTCCTGAAATTTGTGGGGCCGTACTCCAGGGGCGAGTACGCCAAGTTTCCGGAATACGCGCACTGCTCCTGTCCCAAGGTGGTACATATCCACTCGGAGAAGCCGGATATCGTCACCTGCCTGGACGGCGAGAGCGTGGTCAACAGCGATGTGACCATTAAGCTGCACGACAAAAAGCTGAACTTCTTCGGCCCGGAGGGCTGCTCCTGCAACCGGACGGCCCGCGGCTGAGGACAGCGCTTGAACATTTTGTGAATTTTTCAAAATTTCTCCGTTTCCCCCTTGCAAATCCCACATAGTGTGGTATGATAATCAGCGTTAGCACTCAAGCATTTTGAGTGCTAACGCTGAAACTGTTTTATCAAAAAATAGAAATACAAGGAGGAACCAACTATGAAGCTGACACCGCTTGCTGACCGCGTGGTGCTGAAGATGACCGAGCCGGAGGAGACCACCAAGGGCGGCATTATCCTGACCGGCTCCGCCAAGGAGAAGCCCTCTGTGGCTGAGGTCATTTCCGTGGGCCCCGGCGGCACCGTGGACGGGAAGACCGTGGTCATGTCCGTGAAGGCCGGCGACAAGGTCATCACCGATAAGTATGCCGGCACCAAGGTGACGCTGGAGGACGTGGAGTATATCATCGTCAAGCAGAGCGACATCCTGGCTATCGTGGAGTGATGTGCTTTGCCGCGTACACGCCGCGGCAAATGCTTTAAGTTTGCGTGTTCTCTTGTAAATCATTCTCAATTTTGGAGGCATTAGATATGGCAAAGATCATCAAGCGCGGCGACGAGGCCCGCAAGGCGCTGGAAGCCGGCGTCAACCAGCTGGCGGATACCGTAAAGGTCACCCTGGGCCCCAAGGGCCGCAACGTGGTGTTGGATAAGAAGTTCGGCACACCCCTCATCACCAACGATGGTGTTTCCATCGCCAAGGAGATCGAGCTGGACGATCCGTTCGAGAACATGGGCGCGCAGCTGGTGCGCGAGGTGTCCACCAAGACCAATGACGTGGCCGGCGACGGCACCACCACCGCTACGCTGCTGGCACAGGCCATGATCCGTGAGGGCCTGCGTAACCTGGCCGCCGGCGCCAACCCCATCGTGATGAAGAAGGGCATGGCCAAGGCCGTGGAGGCCGCTGTGGGCGCCATCAAGGAGCAGAGCCAGAAGGTCAACGGCACCGATGACATCGCCCGCGTGGGCACCGTGTCCTCCGGCGACGAGACCATCGGCAAGCTGATCGCCGAGGCTATGGAGAAGGTCAACGCCGACGGCGTGATCACCATCGAGGAGTCCAAGACCGCCGAGACGTACAGCGAGGTCGTGGAGGGCATGATGTTCGACCGCGGCTACATCACCCCCTATATGGCCACCGATATGGAGAAGATGGAGGCCGTCGTGGACGATCCCTACATCCTCATCACCGATAAGAAGATCTCCGTGATCTCCGACATCCTGCCCCTGCTGGAGCAGATGCTGCAGAGCGGCAAGAAGCTGTTTATCATCGCCGAGGACGTGGAGGGTGAGGCCCTGTCCACCCTGCTGGTGAACCGGCTGAAGGGCGTGCTGAACGTGGTGTGCGTCAAGGCCCCCGGCTTCGGTGACCGCCGCAAGGAGATGCTGCAGGATATCGCCATCCTGACCGGCGGCCAGGTCATCAGCGAGGAGCTGGGCCTGACGCTGAAGGATGCCACCATTGATATGCTGGGCCGTGCCCGCCAGATCAAGGTGACCAAGGAGAACACCATCATCGTGGACGGTATGGGCGACCAGCAGGCCATCAAGGACCGCGTGGCCCAGATTCGCGCGCAGATCGGTGTGACCACCAGCGAGTACGACAAGGAGAAGCTGCAGGAGCGCCTGGCCAAGCTGGCCGGCGGCGTGGCGGTCATCAAGGTCGGCGCGGCCACCGAGACCGAGATGAAGGAGAAGAAGCTGCGTATCGAGGACGCCCTGAACGCCACCAAGGCCGCTGTGGAAGAGGGTATCGTGGCCGGCGGCGGCACCATCTATGTGAACGTGATCCCCGCTGTTACCGCGCTGCTGAACAGCACCGAGGGCGACGAGCGCGTGGGCGTGTCCCTGGTAGCCAAGGCCCTGGAGGCCCCCATCCGCCAGATCGCGGCCAATGCCGGCATCGACGGCTCCGTGGTGCTGGAGAAGGTGCGCTCCGCCGGCAAGAACGGCTACGGCTTCGACGCTTATAAGGAGGAGTACTGCGATATGATCGCCAGCGGCATCGTGGATCCCGCCAAGGTCACCCGCAGCGCCCTGGAGAATGCCGCCAGTGTGTCCGGCATGGTGTTGACCACCGAATCCCTGGTGGCCGACAAGCCCCAGCCCCCCGCACCGGCAGCCCCCGCACCCGACATGGGCGGCATGGGGATGTATTAATAAATAAATTGACGCACGGGGGACACGGCGCCAGCCGCGTCCCCCGTATTTTCTCCCGGTTTTGCAAAAAAGCTGTTGACAAAGGGAGCTGAAATATGGTATAGTAACTCGTGCCTGTCGAGGATGACATGGCGGCGTAGCTCAGTTGGCTAGAGCATGCGGTTCATACCCGCAGTGTCACCGGTTCAAATCCAGTCGCCGCTACCACACCGGAGAGATGCGTCAGCATCTCTCCGGTATACCCCTCGAAAGACGGCCCGTTGGTCAAGAGGTTAAGACACGGCCCTTTCACGGCTGTAACATGGGTTCGATTCCCGTACGGGTCACCATGTCGGCACCCCGAGGGTCGCCGACAATTCGGAGGCTTAGCTCAGCTGGTTAGAGCGCCTGCTTCACACGCAGGAGGTCACTGGTTCGAGTCCAGCAGTCTCCACCAAAAAGTTCCTGATTTCATTAGAAATCAGGAACTTTTTTGCATATATAGCTTGGAATAGTGACGCAGCATTTTCGCGTTTTTTCTTTGACCCAAACGCTGACCCAAAAGCCGAAATGACGGGAGAGGAACGGATAGCATTATCCGTCCCTCTCACGTTTTTTTCTGGTTACATTGCCTGACTGATGACGCTGCCGATGGTGTCGGCGGCGTCACGCTTCATTCCCTCCGTGGCGTGGGTGTAGGTGCTGAGCGTGAAGCCAGCGTCGTAATGCCCCAGCGCTCCGGACAGCGTTTTGACGTCCACGCCGTATTTAAGGGACAACGTGGCGAAGGTGTGTCTGAGGTCGTGGAAGCGTATGTGCTCCGCGCCGATAGCCTTCAATATCTTTTCGTGGGTGTGACGGAAGGAGTCCGGGTCAAACATGGTGCCGGTCTTGGGCGATACGAATAGGTATCGAACTGGACAGTTCCTTGAGAATCTACTGGAAGATACACCACATGATTTCCTATCGTTGAACGTGTACAGGTTTGATGTCGCCGATTTGCATTTTTCCGAAATATAGAAACAGAATAGGGGAGAATCGGAAACCTACTCATCATTGAAATAATGAGAGCATATTGCGTTTCAGGGCACTTCCGGATCCTCTGCTTTGTTTTGACAAAGCAAAAAGCCAGGCCTCCGGGTACCCAGAGGCCTGGCTTTTTATGGGAGAGCGGAAGGATCAATCGCGATCCAGCTCTTTCAGGGCGGTATATGCCACGTCGCAGCACTTGGCAATATCGCCGGCGGGGGTAAACTCTTCCGGGCAGTGGCTGCGGCCATTCTTGCTGGGAGCAAAAAGCATGCCTACATCCGTTACCTGGGAAATGAACATGGAATCATGTCCGGCGCCGCTGGGCAACGTCTTCAGCGGCAGTTTGTTTTCGCGCAGCCCTTGAGACAATGCGGCGGTGACTTTTTCGGACAGGTGGACGGGGGGCACTTCCATCAAGCCGACGGTCTCAGCCTGATAGCCTTCTGCTTGCAGTTGTGTCAACAGCTTTTCCACTGCGCCAAAAATGGTATCGATGGACGCCTGGTGGGGTGAGCGGCACTCCACCGACATTTCTACCTTACCGGGAACCACGTTGGGCGCGCCCGGCTCCACGTGGAGGGAGCCGCAGGTGGTCACGGTGCCATCATTCAGCTCCCGGGCCACTTCATCCACGAGATGCACGATCTTCATAGCCGCCACAACAGCGTCAAGACGCAGGCGCATGGGGGTCGTTCCACCGTGATCGGGCCGGCCTGTGATGATGAGCTTCTTGGTGCGGATACCCACGATGGTATCCACGATGCCGACGGACAGTTTTTCGCTTTCCAGCACCGGGCCCTGCTCAATATGGGGTTCGATGAAATAAGCCCAACTGGTCTTATCGCGTTTTACCTGAGGCAAGTCATCCGGGGTCAAGCCGTAGGCCTTCATGACATCGTAGGCGGTGACGCCGTCGTTGTTTGTCAACTGCTTCAGATAGTCCGTCTCTAGCAGACCGGACAGAGCCTTGCCACCTAGGATACCGGAGCCGAAGGAGTTGCCTTCTTCCTCCACAATAGCGATCACCTCAAAGGGGTGCCGCAGAGAGAGGTTGTCCTCCTGCATCATCCGGGCCAGCTCCAGACCGCAGATAATGCCCATGGCACCGTCGTATTTACCGCCATTGCGGACGGAATCCAGATGGGAACCAACGGCGATGGCCGCCAGGGAACGATCTGTGCCCTCCTTCCGGCCGATCAGATTACCCATGGAATCCAGGCGGACGGACAGGCCTGCTGCCTCGAGCTCTTGCTTCAGGTACGCCTGGGCAGCTCGGTACTCTGTGGTGTAGGACAGACGGGTAATGCCTGCGCCGGGCGTTGCGTTGAACTGCGCCAGCGCTTCGACCGTCTGCTCAATACGGGATCGATTTGCAAAAGCCATAGTATCACTTCCTTACTTGATGGGCTGCACCATCTTGCCGTGGCCCGGCTGTGCCACAACTTCGCCGTTTTCGGCCACGACGGTGCCGCGCACCATGGTCAGCACGGGAGCACCCTTGACGGCAAAGCCGTTGAAGGGGCTGTGCTTCACCACAGAGTGGAACTTAGCCGCGTCGACGGTGTACTCCTTGTTCAGATCCACCAGTACCACATCGGCGTCGGCGCCCACCTGCAGCGTGCCCTTCTTGGGGAAGATACGGAACAGCTTGGCGGGATTTTCACACATGACCTCCACCAGCTTCTGCATGGTGATCCGGCCCTTGTTGACGCCCTCGGTCAGCATAACGGGCAGAGAGGTCTCCAAACCCAGCGCACCGTTGCCGGCCTGCCAGATGTCAGCCCAGTCTTTCTCTTTCGCTTTTTGCTTTTGATACACTTGTGGCACAGGGAACGACCCTGTTTCGCGTTCCTAACGTACGTTCAGTTGGTCATGTTATAGCACACAGTTTGCGAAATGTCAACAGATTTATCCGACGAATATCTGCTTTATTTGTTGCCTTTTTTGCTGATAATCGCGGGTTCTTTTTATTTCCGTTTGACAGGATGAAAAAGAGCGCTATTCTTTTATACGAATGAACGTTCATACGTCGCTGTGCTATTCCGGCACCTCTATCGCGGCCATCCTAAGGAGATCGGCATACAGAAGTTTTCGCTACACGCCCATTTCGCAGATAAGGAGCAGCTTTTTCTGGAAGTCTTTCAACGGTTTCACGACGAGACCGCACTGAAGCTCTCTGCCATTTTTCTGACAGAACTGCCGGATAAGGAGAAGCTGCACGAGGTCTTTCTGCTGTTCTGCGTCGGCAGGAACGCCAGCATCTTCCGGATCGGCCTGTGATTGGCCTTTGCAGCACGAGCAGATGCGAATAGGCGTTGCCATGGGGAAATCCCACCAAAATGCGAAGTAAGGCCCACGGGAATTACCCGGGGGCCTTCACGGTTATCGTATATATTTGGAGGATGAAAAATCGGATATTATTCATCCTATGTCGTAGGTACTGCATCAAAAGAATTCAATCGTAAGGCGGAACACCGCATAAGCCGGCAAGTCTACTTTCAGGATATCCGTTTGGGGCCGATTACATCACGGACAGCATATTGTAGCGCTTCAGCAGCTGAACGTCCTCCCGGGAGATGCGCAGGTCCTGCAGAAACTCCGGTGTCTCCGGCTGGATGCTCTTGGACAGAAATACCTTGGTGGAGGTAGGCATAATGGGTCGGCAGGAGATGCCGAAGCCCAGCCCCCACTTTGTTCCGGCGTTCAGATAGGAGGCGGGCAGGCAGAGGAGATAGACGTCCATCTCCGTGTCCTGGTTGTGGGTGACGATGTTGCTGAGGGCATCGTAGTGGCTCAGCGTACCCAGATAGGTGTTCTCGCAGTTCCGGTACTGCTGATAGTCCTGAAAGTTCATGTACAGCGCTATGTCATAGGCGTTGGCGCCGGTCTTGGCCCGGATATCGATGACGCTGCGGACCAGACTGTTGTTCCGGCCGTCGAAATAGTACATATACAGCCGGTCAACGCCCCGGAAGAAGGCGGGCACGCTGTCGGCCATCAGATCTTCCACGGGCAGCGGGGCACAGTACAGCAGCTTTTCCGGCGGCACACCCAGGGCGGCCGCCACCTCGTACAGCGTCACCACGTCCATGGCGATCTGCCCGCTTTCGTACTTGGATACGGTGGCCCCGGTTTTGTGGAGCAGCGCCGCCAGCTCCACGATCTTCATTCCGCGCTTTTTGCGGTAGTATTTGATCTTCGCGCCGATCTCTTCTGTCAATGTCATGGCACTTTCCTCAAAATCAAGTTTTAGTGATTTGACCCTCTGCTTTTCAGTATAGACGCTTTTTCCGGTCCGCGCAAGGGAAAATATAATTGTGAGGAAAGTTTTTCGAAAAATTCGTTCCTGAAAAGTAAACGGCGGGCTTTGACGGGGCACGCGGCGGCTGGTATTATAAAACCATAACAGGAAAGGAGCGATACACCATGACCTACAACTTCGACGAGATCATTGATCGGCGCAACACCAATTCCGAGAATGTAGAGGGCTGGCGGCCCTACATTTTCCACTGCGGGCCGGAGAGGGTGTTCCCCTACAAGGACGAGGAATTCATCCGGATGTGGGTGGCGGACATGGAGTTCGCTGTGGCGCCGGAGATCCTGCAGGCCATCACCGACCGGGTAGATCGGCGCATTTTGGGCTATACCCTGGTGTACGATAAGGGTTATTATGAGGCGCTGCGCGCCTGGTGCGAGAGTCGTTACGGCTGGTCCTTCCCCAAGGAGCAGCTGACGTTCTCTCCCGGCGTCATCCCGGCGCTGTACCAGCTGACGGAGGACCTGGTCAAGCCGCTGAACGGCAAGGTCCTGACCATGACGCCTGCCTACGGATTCTTCCTCCACGCCTGTGAATACAACGGCGTGGAGCTGGTGACATCGCCCCTGCGGGAGGAAAACGGCCGCTTCTCCGTGGACTGGGAGGACCTTGAGGCGAAGGCCGCCGATCCGGATGTGAAGCTGCTGATGCTCTGCAATCCCCACAACCCCACCGGCCGCATCTGGACCGAGGATGAGCTGCGCCGCATGGCGGCCATCATCGAAAAGCACCGGCTGTGGGTGGTGTCCGACGAGATCCACTGCGACCTGATCCGCACCGGCTTGCACCATACCCCTATGGGCAAGGTCATGCCGGACTATGACCGGCTCATCACCTGTATGTCTGCCAGCAAGACCTTTAATCTGGCGGGCCTGATGCACTCCAATATTATCATCCGCGACGCGGAGGAGCGTGCCCGCTTCCAGGATCGGGACAAGAACATCGGCGCGGTGAACCCGCTGTCCATCGCGGCCCACAAGGCGGCCTATGAGCACGGCGGCCCCTGGCTGGAGCAGCTGAAGGCCTATGTGGACGGCAACCTGGCCCTGGTGGATCAGTTCCTGAAGGAGAATATTCCCGGCGCAAAGTTCACCATTCCTGAGTCCACCTACTTTGCCTGGGTGGACCTGCGGGAGGTGCTGCCGGAGGTGGAGGACCTGCCGGACTTCTTTGCCAACAAGGCCGGTGTGCTGCTGGAGGGCGGCGACGGCCTGTTCGTGGGCAACGCCAGGGGGCATATCCGCCTGAATTTGGCCATGCCCCGTGCCACAGTGCAGATCGGTCTGGAGCGTATCGCCGAGGCCATCCGCAAGGAGAAGGCCGGCGCATAACGCCGCGGCCGCACGAATAGGCGTTGCACATCTCCTGCCTATCTGCTACAATGGCGGCAGTGTGCTGTGCGGGAGGGAAAACGCCTATGAAAAAAACGCTGGATTCCAACGCGATCAAGCTCGTCGCCATCGCGGCCATGACCGTCGACCATGTGGCCTGGTGGCTGTTTCCCGGCTATCCCCGGGCGGTGCTGCCACTGGCGATGCATATCATCGGTCGGCTGACCTGTCCCATCATGTGCTACTTTGTGGCGGAGGGCTATCACCACACCCGGGATATCCGGAAATACACGGCGCGGATGTTCCTGTTCGCGGTCATATCCCACTTCGCCTATGTGTTCGCGTCGGCGGATTTTGCCGGCTGGAGGTCGTTTATCCCGTTTTCCTCCGGCAGTGTGCTGAACCAGACCAGCGTCATGTGGTCGCTGGCATGGGGGCTGGTGATGCTGCGGGTGGTCCATGACCGGCGGCTCCGCCCGGCGGTGCAGGTGGCGCTGATCCTGCTGATCTGCCTGGTCAGCTTCCCGGCGGACTGGAGCTGTATCGCCGCCCTGTGCATCATGGCCTTCGGTACCAATCGGGGAAAGCTGAAGACGCAGGCGCTATGGATGATGTTCTATGTGGCGCTTTACGCGGTGGTGTACGCCCTGGCGCTGGACTGGGTCTACGGCCTGGTGCAGCTGGCGGTGGTGCTGGCCGTTCCCGTGCTGGCGCTGTATAACGGGCAGCGTGGGCCGTCGCCGCGGGTGAACACGGTGATGAAGTGGCTGTTTTACCTGTACTACCCGGCGCACCTGGCCTTGATCGGCTGGCTGCAAATGCAATGAGACGCAGATACCCGGCACGCCTTCGGCGCGCCGGGTATCTTTTGTTGACGTGGTCGGTTTACAGCAAGGGACGCCAGGGCGTCTCTCTGACCAGTCGTATCATCTCCCGGGCGAAGATGTCCAGAGCGCTGTCCCGACGGTACAGCACCCGCAGCTCCCAGCTGAGCTCGGGGACGTCTATGGCGTAGAAAATAAGCTTTCGCAGAGTATCCGACGGTATCCGGCCAATGAAGTAGCTGGGGACGAAAGAGGCGCAGTTTTCCAGAGAGGCCACCAGCGTGTGGTTGATGACCGGATCGCCGCAGTGGATCAGCGTGTCGGGAATAATGCTGTAATGCTGGAAAAACCGGTGGGAGGAGGCGTAGATCATCTGATTTTTGTTGTACATACAGTACTGAAACGGCGGCAGGTCCTCCACCGCCAGCGGCTGTACCAGCAGGGGCGGGTCCGTATCCATAAGATTGGCGGGACGCCGGGCGGCCAGATAGATCTTTTCCGTGGACAGGGGAATATAGCTGACGTTGGTGTCGGCGATGTGGATATGGGCAAAGGCCATGTCCAGCTGGCGGCCGGCGATCAGGGTCTGTATCTCCGCGCCCGTGGCCTCGACGACGCTCAGGGACACATTGGGGAATGTGCGGCAGAAGGAGGGCAGTATCGCGGGGAACAGGCTCTGGGCCAGATTGGCCGGCGCGCCCACGGACAGCTTGCCCCGGCGGCCCTCCGCCGCCTCCCGCAGGTCCAGTAGCAGCGCGTGCTCCTGCACCGCGGAACGGGTCAGGTACTCGTAGTACAGCTCACCGGCGGCTTCGGCATCGGGCTCTCCATCGCCCGGAGCATTGCCGAGGGCCATCGCGGTGCCATCTCCGCCCGCACGGAGGGCGATACCATCACCTTTACCGCCCTGCTGAAATAAACGGGACGGGGCCGTCAGGCCCCGTCCCGTACTTTTCTGCGTTAATTCTGATAGTGTACCCGCCACGCCGTGTCCAGCGGCTGGCAGGCGAGCGCCGTGCCGTCCAGGTCGGCGCGGTGCATATCCACGGCGCACAGCTGGGCGGCGTCGTAGGTGGTGTAGTAATACACCCCGGTGTCGGCATTGCAGCAGCTGGTATACAGCGTCAGCTCGCACGCGCCGTCCTCCAGCACGCAGCAGCCCCGCTGCTGTGCCGCCGCGCCCAGAATGTGCAGGAGCTGGCTGACGCTCTCGGCCTCGCCGTCGCCGGAGCGGCTGTTCAGCCGGGTAAAGGCCGTCCGCACGAACCGGGAGGGGGAGGACAGGTCGCCGGGCAGACCCATGGCGCCCATGCCCCGACTGTATGTCTCCAGCGGCAGGGCGGGGGAGAAGCGGTTTTCCGGCGGCTGGGGGGACAGCTGGGCGTAGTCGTTCAGCCGGAACAGCTGCATGGGGAAGGGCGGCTCGTTGGTCAGCACGCCCGCCGGGTCCTCATAGATCCGCAGGCCCTCCGCCGTCTGCTCTACCGCGAAGCACTGCTCCCGGTCCGCCAGCAGCCAGTGCAGCCGGGCCGGGGGCAGCCCCGGCAGAAAGGCGTCGTCGGTGATGCGGCTCTCCGCCAGCAGGTCCCGGGCCTCCGCCGCCGTGGCGCAGCGGCCCAGCAGCCAGGGGATCAGCTCGAACTGGGCCACGTTGGCCTTTCCCGGCGCGCAGGGGCCGTATACAGCGCTGCGTACGAAGTTCAGCCCCGCCATGCACAGGCCCTTCTCGTTCACCGCGTCATAGTACAGGGGATAGCCGTCCTGTACAGAGGCCATGCCGATCATGGCGTAGTGCCGCGTCAGGTCCGGCAGGTGCCGCATGGGCAGGGGAAAGTGCCGGGGTGTGATGACCACCTGCTCGCCGAAGCCGCGCTCATAGTCCAGATTGCGCCCGAAATAGAAGTATTTTGTCTTGTATGTGGCCGCAGTACACATGGGCCGGGACCTCCTTTTATTCGTTATCCGCCGGCTCGGCGGGGTACTGCCGCTTCAGGAAAGAGAGAAAATACCGGGCGGCGCTGTTGGCCGGCGGCGGTGTCTTTACCGCCGCGCCCAGCCGGCGTGACAGCGGCTCCGCCAGCGGGAGCACCCGCACCTGGCCCTCATAGCCCGCCAGAGAGAAGGCGGACAGCACCGACACGCCCAGTCCCGCCGCCACCATGGACAGTATGGCCGCGTCGTCCGACGCCGTGACCTCCAGCCGTGGTGCCTCCGGCGGCAGCAGCCGCGCCACATACTGCTCCGGGCAGGAGAGAAATGTCTCCTGCAGCAGGCGCTCCAGGGGGATGACGTCCTCCGTCCAGGGGAAGTCCGGCGGCACCACCGCCACCAGCGGCGCGTCCGTCAGCGGCGTCCAATAGAAGCCCTTGCCGCAAGTCTCCTCCACCAGGGCCAGCTGCACCCGTTCCTCCTCCAGCGCCGCGGCCAGCTCATAGCCGCCCACCAGTACGTCGATCTTGATCTCCGGGTGCAGCTTGCGGAACTTCTGCAGCAGCGCCGGCAGCCGTGCCCGGGCGATGCTGGCGAAGCAGCCGATCCGCAGCACGCGGTTGTGGGTCTCGCCCTGGGCCGCCGCCTCCCGCCGCAGGGTCTCACTGGCGCGCAGATAGTCCTGTATATAGGGCAGCAGGTGCTCACCCTCCTCCGAGAGCCGGACGCCGTGGCTGCTGCGGGTGAGCAGGGTACAGCCCAGCTCGGCCTCCAGCTTGTTCACCATGTGCGTCATGGCGGACTGGGTGTAGCCCAGCTGCGCCGTCGCCTTTCCAAAGCTGCCGCACTGCACTGCCGTCAGCAGCGCCCGCAGCCGTTTGTCATCCATAGGGGCCTCGCTTTCTGTACAAATTGGACAAAATTGCAACGATTATTTTTAACTATATCACAAGAGCTGTCGCCGTTCAATGCCATAAACGTAAACTTTCCACCAACGATTTGGAAAATGCGGTAAACGTTTTTATACGCCATCAAAATTTTTCATGTGCCGTTCGATAAGCGTCATTTCCGTAATGATGAAAAGCATGATACGCTATATGCACAGGATGCAACGCGCTTTAAAGCGTGAGCCTGCACCGGCGCGCCGCAGTCGGCGGCGTGGGAACAAGAGAAGAGAAATGGAGAAATCAGAATGATCGGACAGAGGAAAAACACCGCGACAGATATCGTTGTCGTGGGCTTTGCGCTGTTTTCCATGTTTTTCGGCGCGGGCAACGTGATCTTCCCGCCCTTTTTGGGCATGGAGGCCGGCAGCCAGTGGCTGGCGGGCTTTTCCACCTATTTCATTGCGGATATCGGTCTGGCGATGATGGGTATGTTCGCCCTGCTCCGCGTGGGCAGCAGCGAGAAGGTACTGGAACGGGCGGGCAAAGTCCCCGCCGAGATCCTCATGTGCGCCATCATTCTGTGTATCGGCCCCATGGTGGCCATCCCCCGCACCAGCGCCAGCACCTATGAGATGGCCATCGCGCCCAACCTGTCCGGCGTATCGCCGGTGGTGTTCTCCGTGGTGTTCTTCGCGGTGATCCTGGCTCTGTGCATCAAGGAGTCCGCCGTGGTGGACATTGTAGGCAAGGTGCTCACGCCGCTGCTGCTGGTGGGCCTGTTCGCCATTATTATCAAGGGTGTGATCACGCCGCTGGGCGATATCGCGCCCCTGGCGCAGATCGACAACGTGGCCGTCACCGGCATCAAGGCCGGCTACCAGACCATGGACGCGCTGGCGGCCCTGCCCTTCGGCATCATCGTGCTGCAAAGCGTCACCGCCAAGGGCTATCAGCGGGGCCAGAGCCAGCTTCGCGTGGTGGGCGGCGCCGCGCTGCTGGCGGGCGTGCTGCTGCTGGCGGTGTATATGGGTCTGGCCTATCTGGGCGCCACCGTGTCCGCACAGTACACGTCCTCCATCGGCCGCGCGGCCCTCATCATGGCCATCATAGAGGCGTTGATGGGCAAGACCGGCATGGTGATCTTCGGAGTGGTGGTGGGCCTGGCCTGCGTCACCACGGCCATCGCCCTGACCAGCTCCGCCGCGGCGTATTTCACGGAGCTGTGTCGCGGGAAGATCAGCTACAAGGTGTTCGTGACGGTCATCTGCGTGTTCAGCGCCGTGGTGTCCAACCTGGGCCTGGACCGTATCGTGGCCGTGGCCGCGCCGGTGCTGGATATAGTATATCCCCCCACGCTGGTGCTTATTTGCGTCTCCCTCATCATACCCAAGGTCCACGACTTTGTCAGCCGGGGCGCCGCGCTGGGCGCACTGCTGACCAGCGTGCTGTGCACCCTGCACACCTGCGGTGTGAAGCTGCCGCTGGTGGAGGCCCTGCCGCTGTATGATCTTGGCCTGAGCTGGCTGCTGCCCGCCGCCGTGTTTGGCCTTGCCGCCCAGCTGCTGACGCTGCTGCCCGGCGTCCGCTGTGCGGAGAAGCCTGCCCGCCGCGCCAGCGAAAAGCATTAAGCCGCTTCCCCCGGGCGGGGCCGTTCTTACCCCACGGTCCCGCCCTTTTCTCCCATATTTATTATATACCGGCGGCTGTCTGAAACAGTCCGCCGGCGGGAACGCCTTGACAAGAGCAGGCGTTTGCCGTACAATAAACACGCTGCTGACGTCGAAAGTACGCTTGAGACGGAAGATGCGCCATAGGTTCTGCGCCCGCGAAGCGGGCGCTGTGGTCGTGTCGCGGTGGCGGCGCGGCTTTTTTATTTGGCCGCGGACGATACGGACAGGAGGCTTTTGCTATGAAAACACGGGTGGCGGTCATTGCGGTCATTGTGGAAAATGAGGACGCGGTGACGGAGCTGAACGCGCTGCTGCACCAGTACGGTATGTATATCATCGGGCGGATGGGTGTGCCCTACCGTGCCCGGGGCGTGAACATCATCTCCGTGGTGCTGGATGCGCCGCAGGACGCGATCTCCGCCCTCAGCGGGAAGATCGGGCGGCTGGAGGGTGTCAGCGCCAAAACGCTGTACTCCAACGTGATCACACCGATAGAAGACAGATAGGCATGCTGCACGACAGCTTTGTATAAGAGACCGTATCACGGAAAGGAGAAAACAACATGAAAAAAATGATATCCCTGCTGCTGGCGCTGGCGCTGGCATTGACGCTGTGCGCCTGCGTAACGCCGAAAACGCCTATGCCCATTGAGGATGGCGACAAATCCGCCGCCCAGCCGGTCACTGTGCGGTTGGGCGGGCTGAAGGGCCCTACCTCCATGGGCATGGTAAAGCTGTTTGACGATGCGGACAACGGCCTGGGCCAGAACGCGTATACGTACACCATCGCGGCCAGCGCCAATGAGCTGACGCCCCAGCTGGTGCAGGGCGAGCTGGATGTGCTGGCGGTGCCGGCCAACGTGGCGGCCATCCTGTACAACCAGACGGAGGGCGGCGTGGTGCTGCTGGCCGCCGGCACACTGGGTGTGCTGTATATCGTGGAAAAGGGCGGCGAGACGGTGACGGACATTGCCTCGCTGAACGGCAAGACCATCTACGCCACCGGCAAGGGCGCTACCCCGGAGTACGCGTTGACCTATCTGCTCTCGCAGCACGGGCTGACTCTGGGTGAGGACGTACAGGTGGAGTGGAAGAGCGAGCCCACGGAGATCGTGGCCCTGATGGCGGAGCAGGACAACGCCGTGGCCATGCTGCCCCAGCCCTTCGTCACCGTGGCGCAGAGCCAGGTGGAGGGCCTGCGCGTGGCGCTGGATCTGAGCGCCGAATGGGATGCGCTGGACAACGGCAGCCGCCTGATCACTTCGGTACTGGTGGCCCGCAAGGCATTTGCTGATGAGCATCCTGCGGCGCTGACGGCCTTCCTGGAGGACTACGCCGCCAGCACGGACTACGCCAATGAGCACCCGGCCGAGGCCGCTGTACTGGTGGAGAAATATGGCATCGTCAAGGCCGCCGTGGCGGAGAAGGCGTTGCCCCAGTGTAACCTGGTATGTATTACCGGCGTGGATATGGAGGTCGCCGTGGGCGGCTATCTGCAAACACTGTATGACCTGAAGACGGAGGCCGTGGGCGGCGCCATGCCCGGTGACGGCTTCTACTGGATGGGCGCATGAGCACACCTGCGGGCAAAAAAATAAAGACCTGGCAGCGTGCCGGCGCGGTGGTGCTGGCCCTGTCGGTCTGGCAGGCGGCCTCCTGGGCCGTGGGCTCGGCACTGCTGCTGCCGGGACCGGTAACGGTGCTAGGGCGGCTTTGTGCCCTGGCGGTGACGTCGACCTTCCGGCGGGCGGTGGCGTTCAGCTTTTGCCGTATCGCCGGCGGCTTTGCCCTGGCACTGGTGCTGGCCTTTGTGCTGGCGCTGGCGGCGGGACGCTGGCCGGTGGTGGAGGTGCTGCTGCGGCCCTATGTGCTGGCCATCAAGGCGGTGCCGGTGGCGTCGTTCATCATCCTGGCACTGATCTGGATGCGGACATCGGCGCTGCCGCTGTTCATCTCATTCCTGATGGTCTTCCCCATTCTGTACACCAACGTGCTGGCGGGCCTCCGCAGTGCGGATAGCCAGCTTTTGGAAATGGCCCGGGCCTTCCGGGTGCCCTGGCGGCGGCAACTGCACAGCATCCTGCTGCCGGCGGTGGAGCCGTTCCTGCTGGCGGGCTGCGCCGCGGCTCTGGGCATGAGCTGGAAGGCAGGCGTAGCGGCCGAGGTCATCGGTGTGGTGGCCGGCTCCCTGGGCGAGAGACTGTACGACGCGAAGATCTACCTCCAGACCGCCGACCTGCTGGCCTGGACCGTGGTGATCGTGGCGTTGAGCGCCCTGTTTGAGAGACTGGTGCTGGTCCTGTTGCGGCGGGGCTTCCGTCGGCTGGAAAGGGGGTGCGGCACATGAACGCGGCACATCTGTACAAGCGCTTCGGCGACAAGGCCGTGCTGGAGGACATGAGCCTGACCCTCCCGGGCGGGGCGGTGGTGTGTCTGATGGCCCCCTCCGGCCGCGGCAAGACCACACTCCTGCGCTGTATCGCCGGGTTGGAGATGCCGGACAGCGGCACCGTCACCGGCGTGCCGGAGCGAGTGGGTTTCGTGTTTCAGGAGGACCGTCTGTGCCCGCAGCTGGACGCCGTGGAGAACGTGCGTCTGGTCACGGGCCGGGCCATGTCCCGGCCGGATATCGAGGAGCACCTGCGGGAGCTGGGATTGGCGGACTGCCTGGACCAGCGGGCGGCGGAACTGTCCGGCGGACAGCGGCGGCGGGTGTCTGTTGCCCGGGCGGTGTGTTATGGGCCGGAGCTGCTGCTGCTGGATGAGCCCTTTAAGGGCCTGGACGGCGCGGCCCGGGACCGGACGGCGCAGTATCTTCTGCGGCACCGGAACGGCGCGGCGGTGCTGTGCGTCACCCACGACCGGGCGGACGCCGCGGCCCTGGGCGCAGAGATCGCGGAAATATGAAAAGAGACGGCGGATGCCGTCTCTTTTTCTTCACCTGATCTGTCCGTCGCCGCGGATGACGTATTTATACGTGGTCAGCTCGTCCAGACCCATGGGGCCCCGGGCGTGGAGCTTCTGGGTGGAGATGCCCATCTCGCAGCCAAGACCGAACTCGCCGCCGTCGGTAAAGCGGGTGGAGGCATTGACATACACGGCGGCGCTGTCCACCCCGTTGACAAAGGCCTCGGCGTGGGCGGGGTCTTCGGTGACGATAGCCTCGCTGTGGCCGGTGGAGTGGGCGGCGATGTGGGCGATGGCCTCGTCCACGCTGTCCACGATCTTTACGGCCAAGATATAGTCCAGAAATTCGGTGTCGAAGTCCCGTTCGCCGGCGGGGGTACCGGGGATGATCGCCGCGGCGCGCTCGTCCAGCCGCAGCTCCACGGGGACCTTGCCTGCGGCAGCTCGGTCATCCACCAAGCGCTTTTTCAGCCGGGGCAGGAATTCCGCCGCCACCGCGCTATGTACCAGCAGTACCTCTTCGGCATTGCACACGGAGGGGCGGCTGGCTTTGGCGTTCTCCACAATGTTCAGGGCCTTGCTCAGATCGGCGCTCTCGTCTACATACACATGGCAGATACCGGTACCCGTCTCAATGCAGGGCACGGTGGCGCCAGCCACGCAGGCCCGGATCAGTCCCGCGCCGCCCCGGGGGATCAGCAGGTCTACCAGACCCTTGGCGGTCATGATGTCCGCGGCAGACTGGTGGGTGGTGTCGTCCACGATGTTCAGGATGTCCGGGTCGCCGCCCTCGGCGGCGATGCCGGCCTTCAGCGCCTGCACGATGGCGCGGGCGGTACGGTAGGCCTCCCTGCCGCTGCGGAGTACGCAGACATTGCCGGATTTCAGCGCCAGGGCCGCCGCATCTGAGGTAACGTTGGGGCGGCTCTCATAGATAATGGACACCAGCCCCAGAGGGACCTGTACCTTCTGGATGACCAGGCCGTTGGGGCGGCGTACCTCGGACAGCACACGGCCGGTGTGGTCCGGCAGGGCGGCAATGGCCCGCACGCCGTCGGCCATGCCCGCCAGTCGGTCATGGTCCAGCCGCAGCCGGTCCAGCATCACATCGGAGATATGCCCCCGGGCATCGCTCATGTCGGCTTCATTTTCCGCCAGAATAGCGCCCTCATGGGACAGAAGACTGTCGGCCATGGACAGCAGCAGGGCGTTTTTGCCTGCCTCGTCCAGGACGGCCAGTCCGCCCCGGGCGGCGCGGGTCTTTTTCAGAATATCGATAGTGGTCATGGCTCACTTCTCCTTTGCCAGAAATCGGGTGCCCACAGGCTTTCCGCCCACGATGTCGTACAGCAGGGCGGGCTTGCTGCCATTGGCGATGACCATCTGGCAGCCGACCTCGGTGACGATTTGCGCAGCCTTCAGCTTGGTGGCCATGCCGCCTGTGCCCAGGCCGCTGCCGCTGCCGCCGCCCAGAGCGAGAATGTGCGCGTCGATGGACGGCACCACGGGGATAAGCTTCGCGGCGGGATCCCTGTGGGGATCGCCGTCATATAGGCCGTCGATATCACTGAGCAGGATCAGCAGGTCGGCGTGTACCGCCGCCGCCACGATGGCGGAAAGCGTGTCGTTCTCGCCGATGGTGTTCTCCACGCCCACCTCGTCGGTGGCTACGGTGTCATTTTCGTTGATGACAGGCAGCGCGCCCAGCTCCAGCAGCCGGAAAATGGTGTTCCGCATATTACGGCTGCGCTGCTCGTTCTTTACATCTTCACCGGTGAGCAGCACCTGTGCCACTGTGTGGTTGTACTCATTGAACAGCTTGTCGTAGGTGTACATCAGTTCGCACTGACCCACGGCGGCGGCCGCCTGCTTCGTGGGCATATCCTTAGGTCGTCCCGGCAGGTTCAGCTTGCCCACGCCCATGCCGATGGCGCCGGAGGAGACGAGAATGATCTCGTGCCCGGCGTTTTTCAGGTCGCTCAGGACCTTGCACAGGCCCTCCATCCGCTGGATATTCAGCCGTCCGGTGGCGTGGGCCAGAGTAGAGGTGCCGACTTTTACCGTGATACGCATAGAAATGCCCCCTTCGGGAAAAGAATTTGGAGCCATTATACTACGAAACCCCGGGGATGAAAAGAAAAATTTTCCCTTGACAGGAGGGAGAACATCGTGATATGCTAACTGTACTAACACGCATAGTACACTTGATACGGAAAGGAGCGTGTGCGATATGATCGTGCTGGATTACCGGGACAGCCGTCCCCTGTACCAGCAGGTGAAGGACAGCCTGCGGCGCATGATGCTGACGGGGCTGCTGGAGCCGGACGAAAAGCTGCCCTCCGTGCGCTCTCTGGCTACGCAGCTGGCCATCAACCCCAACACCATCCAGCGGGCTTACGCGGAACTGGAGGCGGAGGGGTACATCTACTCTGTGACGGGCAGAGGGAGCTTTGTCTCCGCCGGGGACGGCGAGCATCTGCGGCGCATCGCTGAACTGACGGGGCGGCTGGTCCCGCTGCTGGAGGAGCTGAAGAGCCTGGGCTATACCCGGGAGCAGCTGCTGGCACTTTGGGAAGGAGGAGAGGGCAAATGATCGAGGTAAAAAACGTCGTCAAGACCTTTGACGGCTTCCGGGCGCTGGACGACCTGACCATGACGGTGCCCCACGGCGCGGTGTACGGTCTGGTAGGGCCCAACGGCGCGGGGAAATCCACCATCATCCGCCATCTGGCGGGCATCTACCGGCAGGACAGCGGCGACGTGCTGGTGGACGGTCAGCCGGTATATGAGAACACCGCCGTGAAGAGTCGCATGGCCGTCATCGGCGACGACTGGTACTACTTCCCGCAGTCGGGCATCCGGGAGATGGCGAAATTCCTCGCCGGTATCTACCCCGATTTCAGCTGGGAGCGGTACGAGAAGCTGAAGCAGGTCTTTCCGCTGGATGAGAAAATGATGCTGCGGCGGATGAGCAAGGGTATGCAGAAGCAGGCGGCCTTTTGGCTGATGGTGTGCTGTATGCCGGAGTACCTCATTCTGGACGAGCCGGTGGATGGCCTTGACCCGGTGATGCGGCGGCAGGTGTGGTCGCTGCTTCTGGGCGACGTGGCGGAGCGCGGCACGACGGTGCTGGTCTCCAGCCACAACCTGCGGGAGCTGGAGGACGTGTGCGACCATGTGGGCATCCTGAACCATGGTAAGGTGCTGCTGGAGCGCAGTCTCAGCGATCTGCAGGACAACACGGTGAAGCTGCAGGTGGCCTATCAGGGCGTTACCGAGCCGCCGCTGCCGGCGGAGCTGAACATCCTGCACCGCAGCCACGTGGGACGGGTGTACACCTATATCGTCCGGGGCAGCAGTCAGGAGATCATGCGCCGGATGCAGATCACCGAGCCGGTGCTGCTGGAATCCATCCCGCTGACGCTGGAGGAGATATTCATTTACGAGCTGGGAGGTGTGGATTATGCCGCGAAAGACATCCTTCTGTAACGCCGCGCTGCTGCGCAGCGATATAAAGCGCTACTGGCCGCTGCTGTTTTTGTATGTGGCCGTGTGGGTGGTGATCCTTCCCATGCAGATACTGTCGGCGAGCCGGGAGTGCGACGGCGTGGCGGAGGGCATCATGACCGTGCTGCAGCTGCGGCAGCACAACGTCATCATCCAGTCCATACCCGCCTCCGTGGTCATGTCCCTGCTGTTCGGCTGCTTTGCAGCCATGGCGGTGTGGTCGTACCTGATGTCCGGCCGCACCGTGGGGCTGATGCACGCCCTGCCGGTGACACGGACACAGGCATTTTTCTCCCACGTCCTCTCTGCGCTGGGAGCGCTGACGGCGGGGAACGTGCTGATCTTCCTGCTGACCGCTCTGTGCAGCGCCGGCTTCTCCTACGTGGACTGGGCGGCGCTGGGCACGTGGCTGCTGCTGACGGAGCTGATGGCGCTGTTCTTCTTCGCGCTCGGCTCCCTGTGCGCCATGGTCACGGGATGGCTGCTGGCGGTGCCGGTGCTCTACGGCGCGATGAACGTCATCGCCCTCCTTCTGTACGCGGTGATAAGCACGATGACGCAGATGTTTTACTTCGGCTACAGCAACAGCGACATTCCGGAGTTCATCACCTGGCTGACACCGGTGGGTCGGATCTGGGATGCCGTGGCCAACGGCGGCGCCCAGCCCATCGAAGTGCAGTTCCGCGAGCCCATCGGCACCCAAAGCTATCAACGCGTCCAGCTGCCGGCCTCCGCCTTCTCCACCTGTATTATCTACGCCGCGGTGGGCATCGCACTGCTGGTGCTGGTGTGGTGGCTGTATAAAAAGCGCCCCAGCGAGACGACCGGCGACGCTATGTCCTTCCGGTGGCTGCGCCCCATCGCCCGGTGGAGTATCGGACTGTGCGGCGGTCTGGGATTGGGTCTGTTCCTGCGCTATACCGCCTTTATCGATGGCGGCTTCGCCTGCCTGCTGATCTGCCAGCTGGTCATGGGCGTGATCTGCTTCTTCGCCGCCCAGATGCTGCTGCAAAAGAAGTTCCGCATCTTCAACAAGCGCTGGTGGCTGGAGACGGCGGCCATGGTGCTGGTGCTGGCGGCGGTGACGGTGTGCGTGAAGCTGGACATCACCGGCTATCAGCACCGCGTCCCGGACGCGGAGGACGTGACCTCCGTCCGCTTCAGCGCCAGCTATGCGGATTTCACCGCCGATGATCCCGCAGCGGTGGAGAGCGTGATCTCCCTCCACCGCGCCATTCTGGAGCAGTACGATGAGACAGGCGAAAGACTGGAGGACCAAACCTACCTGGACACGGAGGGCGGCCCGACCACCCGCTATGTGCGTGTGGACTACCAGCTGCGGAACGGCACGAGTCTGTGTCGTGAGTGGAGGGTATCGATCGTCAACGGCTCCGATATCCACCGGCTGCTGACCCAGCTGGTGAGCCGCACTGACTGCCGGGAGTCCCTTATGGGTCTGGATGCCCTGCGGAAATATGGCGGCGTGAGCAACGTGGTGGGCGGCTACGTCAGCCAGTACGAGACCGGCGCGTTTGCGGATCTGACCCGCCAGCAGGCGCAGGATCTGGTGTCCCATGCGCTGGCGGACGCCGCCAACAGCCGCGCACCCATCGACCCCCTGCGCGACGATATGTACAGCAGCACCAACCTTGACATTGAGATACGCATGAACACCAACGGAAAAACCGTCTCCCTTTCCCTCAGTGTCCCCGACTTCGCCGTGGAGACAAAGGCGTTCCTCGATGCACTGGAATTCGAGGAGCCGGTGGACGGCACCTACGATAGCCCGGAAAAATGCTATGACGACGAGGCGTACGACGGCTTCGGTGAAGCCACCGGCGAAGTGGTATACGGCTAAAGCAACAGAGGCGACGCAGTGCGCCGCCTCTGTTTTCACCACCGCATACGCATAAGAGCAGCCCCCGGCGAAGCCGGGGGCTGCTGCGTTTTACTCGTTGGTGTAGTTGTCGAAATAGCCCTGAATGTAGACGATGGGGGTGCCCTTGTCGCCGGAGCCGCTGGTCAGGTCGCACAGGGAGCCGATCAGGTCGGTCAGGTTCCGGGGCGTGGTGCCCTCGGACACCATGTTGCCCACCAGAGACTTCTTGGCGTCCTTTGCCTTGATCTTCTCGGAGATGGCCTTTTGCAGCGCCTCGCCGCTGAGGTCGGCGAACTCCTTGTCCGCCAGATACTTCAGCTTCAGCTCGTTGGGCGTGCCCACTAGGCCGCTGGTATAGCCGGGAGCCACCACGGGGTCAGCCAGCTCCCAGATCTTCCCGGCGGGATCCTTAAACGCGCCGTCGCCGTAGACCATGGCCTCCACCCGCTTGCCGGTGGCGTCGCTCATCGCCTTGCCGATGTCCTCCGCCACCGCCTTGGCGTCGCGGGGAAACAGCTTCACGCGGTCGTCGTCCGCCTTGTTGCTGCCCAGCAGGCCGTACTGGGCGTTGTAGCCGCTGCCGTCCACGGGCGCGGTCAGCAGGTCGTCCAGACCCAGCACCACCTTGGCACCGGCGGCGGTCAGCAGACGCTTGCTGCGCTGGCGGCTGTGGATGTCGCAGGTGATCACCGTGTCGGTGTAGGGCAGGATAGCGGTGACGCGGTTGGCGAACACGATCTCCGCCTGGGCACCGGCCTCCTCGATGATGGACTTGTAATAGGCCACATAGTCCACGCCGGTGAAGGGATGCACCACCTCGCCGAAAGCCGCGCGGAACTGCTCCAGCGACAGCACATCGTGCCACGGGTCGATGCCGGCCTCGTCCAGCTGGTCCAGACTCACCAGATGGTTGCCCACCTCGTCGGAGGGATAGCTCAGCAGCAGCACGACCTTCTCCGCGCCCATGGCGATGCCACGCAGCAGCAGGGAGAAGCGGTTGCGGCTGAGGATGGGGAATGCCACGCCCACGGTCTTGCCGCCGGTCCTGGCGCGGACGTCCTCGGCGATCTGCTCGCAGGTGGCGTAGTTGCCCTGGCAGCGGGCCACGACGGACTCGGTCACGGCCACCACGTCGCCGTCACGGGCGGTGATGTTGTTTTCAGCCAGCGCATTCAGCACGGTGCTGACGGTGATGTCCACCACGCTGTCGCCCTCGCGGAAGATGGGGGCGCGCACACCCCGGACCACGGTACCCAAAGTTCTGCTCATAGCGGAAGCCCTCCTGATATAATTAAGGTGTTGTGTTGAAATCGTCAAAGGCAGCGCAAACGCGCAACAGAAAATAGTATATCACAAAATAAACATAAGTAAAATACATAAAATTGATATCTGCATTTTGATTAGCTAATGATGCGGCTGGCGCAGAAATTCCTCTTGCTTTTTTGCGGGAAATGTGTATAATAACAGGGTACGCAAGTGAATACGGGCTTGTAGCTCAGCTGGGAGAGCAAGCCTGATATATTGCAACCTTGTCCCGCAAAAATCTCGCGGCCAAAATTTTCGCCATCGGAGTTGCCGAAAATTTTGGCAAGGTGGTCAAAACCCACCTCGCAAATTCGTCAACAAGACAAACAACTTCATATCCGGGCTTGTAGCTCAGCTGGGAGAGCAAGCCTGACATACCGCAACCATACAACTTCATATTCGGGCTTGTAGCTCAGCTGGGAGTCCACACGGTACACTTTACGCAACACTTTTCGGGGGCGTAGCTCACGCGGTAGTCACGCGAGCCACATCCCAAACACAATTTAGGGCGCGTAGCTCACGCGTCAGGCACATGGGCCCATAGCTCAGCTGGGAGAGCGTTCGGTTCGCATCCGAGAGGTTGAGGGTTCGAATCCCTTTGGGTCCACCATGAAAGCAGACTTGTTTAGGCAGGTCTGCTTTTCTTATGCCTCGATGCAGACATTTGTCCTCTCGTTTGCGCCGCCGCTGCACGCAGCTTGTAGCTGCTGGAATTGCTCAAAGGAAACGTTGAACTCGACCTCCAGCGTATAGTCGCGGTAAACGCGGACGGACTTGATAAACTGCGACACGATCATTTTCTTGGCCGCAAAGTTGCAGTTGTCATAGAGGTCTGCCCATGTTTTCAGCTTGTCATATTCCTGCTGTTCTGTCTCCATGTCTGCGGTACGGCTCTCAAGCTCCTGCCGTGCCGCTTCCGCTGTCTGTGACAGAGCTTCCACGTTGGCCTGCGCTTTGTTAATTAACTCGTTCAGCAGGTCAACATTCAAGCGGCTCTCCCCGCGAATGACCTTGATGGTTTCGTTTCGGTAATCCTCTAACTCGCGGCGTTTCTCACTCAACTGCATTTCAGCCATATTGCACCTTGCCCGCGCCAGTTCCACGGCCTTTTCGTGCTGCTGAGCGATCACATCATCCTGTGAGGCCATCTTGATCTGCGCGAACTGATGGCGGATGATTTTCTCCACGATACCGTCCAGCTTTGTAACACCATAGCCGGATTGTCCGTCACACTCGCCGGGGTGTCGCAGGTTATAGTGGCACTGATAGCGGCAGCGTATCTCGCGCCGAACTGTACCATCCTTTTGAATGGCCTTGCGCCCGCTGGTGGTCAGCGTCAGGCGGTTTCCGCAGTGTCCGCAGAAAATGTTGCCCACTAGCAGGGATTGCCCTTTCATGTTCAACGGCGTGTCTGCGTGATGGGTAGCCCGCGCCGTCATCAACTGTTGGGCGGCGTCAAACGTATCCTGGTCGATGATTTGCAGTTCGGGTATACGCTCCGATGTAGCATCGCCATTGTGGAGTTGGCCGACATAGATGGGATTTTTGATGATACGATTGATGGTGGTGTTGGGAAAATTCCTTCCATCGGCCTTGCGGATACCCAGCTCGGTCAGATAGCGGCACAGACGTTGTGCGCCGTAGCCTTCGTGAACGTATTTATAGAAAATCAGCTGAACAATCTTTGCGGCATCATCGTCAACGGTGAGGTCGCAGACCTCTCTGTTGCGCTTGTTGATACGACCACGCTTTTCCAAACGATAGCCGTATGGGATAGAGCCGCCGGTGAACAGGCCGTCTTGTGTCAGCTGTTCCATGCGGGTCTTGACGCGGACGGAGGTTTTTATGCTCTCACCCGATGCCTGCCAGTAACGTATGTAGTTCAGCAGCTTGTCAACGTGGTTGTCAAACCGTTGTTGCCCCTCCACGGCACTCCAGACTTCAATACCGTTGCGGACAAACCATTCCACAACAAAGGGCGTTTCGTCGTCACGGCGGCCAAGGCGGTCAAACATATAGACCAGCAGGACATCAAATTTGCCCTGTACGGCGTCCCGCTGGATCTCCTGCACGGCATCGCGGTCTTTGGCAGATACCTTGTAGCCAGAAATGCCCTTTTCGTAGAACTCATTTTCAATATGCCATCCAGAATGGCAGTTTACAAATTCTCTGCAAAACTGCTTTTGCATGGGAATGTCATCTTTTTCCACCTGTCCCACGGTCGAAACGCGGTACAGGCAATATACTCGCTTTACGGTTTCCATGTTACATACACCTCATTTCCCCACCGGAAAATGGTGTGTAGTCTTGAACTTTTTGTTCTCTATTTATTTTTCAAGGTACACCTTACACCATTATTATCTCATACTTTCGCCGTTATTGCAAAAAATCGGCTGCGGTGAGCTTTGGAAGTTAAACAGACTGTTTTGCACAGCGTGTGCTGCCGCAGGATCACTGCTTGCAGCATAGCGGAGGATAACGGTACACCCGTCAATAACAATTCGCTGGGAGACAGGAGACACAGAATTGCCCTTGTCATTCATTGAAATTCCCCCCTTGTATTTCCTTGATATTCTTCAGCGGCGGAATGGGCGACAGCGGCAACTGTCTCATAGGTCATGGCCTCCCTCCATTCTGATGGCGGGGCGTTCTACGCGGTGAAGCATAGCCAACGCAAGTATCTTACCCCTCCGCAAGTCATGGCGGCGGCACTGCCACAGTGCCGCCATGTGACGATGGCGTTTCTCGCTCCCGCCCCTGTGGACGATCTTGGCGCACCTCTCACCGGCTCGTTGCTTCGGGAATGTACCCAAACAGCCCTATTCAGTTTTAGAATGGCATATAGCCGGACTGTTGCCAGCCCGTGAGAAGGCGCAGCACACTGTGCCCTCTCACGGATCAGCAACACTAATCCGTTTCAATTACCTCACCTTCGGGTAGGCGGGTCGGGTCAAATTTGTAGATGATCTGCATCATCAGCTTGCTTTGCAGACGACCTTTCAACTCCATGTCCACAGTCACACGGCTATTGCCGTATGTATCGGTCATGGTTCGCTGGGCGCACATGGTTATGTAGCTGTCATAATTGCGTAGTACCTGCTCCATGGCGATAGGATCACCGGCCTTGGCTGCAAGAATGGTCTGATAGGAAATCTTATTGTCCATACGAACCTCCCAGCAGCTTCCGCAGTTTGGCCAACGACGCTGTTCTGCGGTGCTGCACTGTGTCCGGCTTGAGGCGGAGCAGCTGACCGATCTGCGGGTCGCTCATGCCCGCAAAGTAGTACAGCAGCGCCACATCCCGCAGACGTACCGGTAGGACGGCGATAGCCTGTCCCAGTGCGGCGTTCTCTACCGTCAAGGTGTAACCGCGGATGTGGAACTCCACCGTATCTTCGGGGATACGATCAACCATGGACAGCCGCGCCATCTCCACAGGTGTAAGTGCCGAAAACACTGTCTCGTTCTTTGCGTGGTACGCCAGCTCCCGTAGGGCATCGGTACGCTCGTTGCGGATGACCTGCTTGCAGAAGGAGTCAAAGGTCTGCTCCGTGTAGGCGTAAAAATCTGTGAGTTTCATAGTCGTTCTCCTGCTGTCTTTCGTTCTGATGTAGCTATCACGGACAGGAACGGCAAAACCCGAAATTTTCCCGAAAAGTAGCAGTAAAGTTACAAAAGGCTTTTGTGTTCGGCTTTTTTCGCAAAAGCGGGGTGAAAAAAGGCGTCTCAAGTTGAGACGCTTTTCGACAAAAATACCCCCTGGGTGGCGTGGTTTGTGCGGTATATCCGCATGAGGTGCCATCCAGGGGGAAAATATTTTATTACTCTTTGTCCCCAACGAACATGATCTTGCAGGAATTTACCCGATGGTTCTTCACATCGTCGATCAGCCCAGGGAGGCCGTCAAGGTCGGTTCGCTGGGAGATCAGATCCTCGCAGTGGAACAGCCCCTTGTCCATCATGTCCACCGTATATCTCCATTCGTTGATAGGGGAGTTGCTGAAATGGGAGTTCCAAATGCCATTGAGCGTCAGCTCCTTGCGGAGAATTTTGCTGTGCTGTCCCTTGTTTATGGTCGTATCACCGGCGGGGTTGCCCACCATGACGATCGTACCGAACGCCTTGACGCAATCAATGGAATTGTTCAGCGCAGAACCGAAGCCCGTTCCCTCAAAAGCGATGTCCGCCAGCTTGCCGCCGAATGCGGCGCGAACGGCCTGCTCCAGATCACAGGAGGTGGAGTTCACCGCAGAGAAGCCGTGCTTTTCCGCGAAAGCCACCTTTTCGTCCAACACATCTACCATCAGGATATGTCCCGCACCGGCCAACTTCGCCCAGCGCGCCGCCATAATTCCGATAGGCCCTGCGCCAAAAATCAGGACGTTAGCTCCTGCGTACATACCGCTGCGCCGCAGCATGGCGTGCTGGGCAACACAGGCGGGCTCTACCATGGCTAGCTCCTCGAAGCTGGTATCCGGGTTCTGGGAGCATACCATGTGCCACGCGCTGGGGATGAGGCAATACTCCGCAAAGCCGCCATCCCGCCGGGAGCCAAGGTAATCATAGTCCTCGCACATGGCGTAATTTCCGGAAAGGCAGCTGTCACACTTACGGCAGGGAATCAGCGGGAAAAAGGTGCCGCGTTTCCCAATATAGGCTGGGTCTGCGGTTTCGCCCACCGCCACCACAGTACCAGAGAATTCATGCCCCAAAGTGAGGGGGTATTTCTGCTTGCTGGTTCCGTTGACATATATCCGCGGCATATCGGAGCCGCACACGCCGCACGCGCCAATGCGTACAAGCAGTTCATCGCCATGCGGAATCGGAATAGGTACGCTTTCTACGGAAAATTCTCCGATCCTGTGCATTCTGGCGGCTTTCATCATTTTTTCCATACTACGCTTCCTTCTCTACTATCCTAATATCTATTCTACCTGTTCCGGCTTACTTGACCGCGAGGCGGAGTCTTTGGATATTCCCGGAGAGGGTGTCATCCTTGCCAAATATGCTGGAGGTACCGCCCACGAAAATATCTGCCCCGGCCTGCCGCATTTTCTCCGCGTTGACAAAGCTGACGTTGCCATCCACCTCGATGCTGGCATCCTTTCGCCCGTGAGCATCCAGGTATGCGCGGGTGCGTTGGATCTTTTCCAACATGGCGGGGATCAGCTTCTGCCCGGCAAAACCCGGATTCACCGTCATCAGCAGCACGCCGTCAATATCACCCACAACATAGTCCAGCACCTCGATGGGCGTGGCCGGATTCAGCGCCAGCATCGGTTTTCCGCCGGCCTCCCGTATCATGGCCAGTGTCCGCTGAATGTGGGGAGTGCTCTCCCAGTGCACGGAGACGAACTCACCCGGCTGCACCTTGAACCAGGATATTTTCAAATCGGGACGGTTGATCATCAAGTGAATGTCAAGCGGAATGCGGGTCATTTGCCGCAGCCCGGTGCAAAAATCCGTTCCCAGTGTAAAATTCGAAACGAACTCCCCGTCCATAATATCTATGTGCAGATATTCAACGCCGCCTTTTTCAAACTCGCATATCGTCTGGGGTAGCTGCGCGAAATCAGCGCACATCATGGACGGAGACAGCTTCCCTGTCATCATAAACATCACCCTTCACACGCATATCTTGCAAAATGTTACCCCACTTATAACATCTTGCGGCAAACAACGTCAATAACTATGGGCATATTGGCAGGAAAGCTGAAAAACGGCAAAACACAGCGAACGGTTTTGAGCGCAAATGAGCAAAAACGGTCATACCTTCCGTAGAGGATGGTATGACCGTTTTTCTTGGCTTGCGGCTCAGAATATCAATTTTTCTCCCAGCAGTTCCCGATAAAGCCGGTTTTCCGGGCAGCGATCCGTTACCACGAAGTCGATCTCCTGCAGGGAAAAGAGGTTGTAGAAAAAGCGCTGGCCGAATTTTGTGCTGTCGCAAAGAAGAATGTGCAGCTTGGATTTGCGGAAAAAAGCCCGTTTGACCGCCACGTTATCATCGTTAAGCTCCATGGAGCCTTGCTCGGCGCTGAAGCCTGCGCAGGAGAAAAAGAAGATGTCCGCATTCATCTCCTCGATAGAACGAAGCGCCACATTCCCCGTCAGCTCGTCCCACGGTGAACGCAGATAACCGCCGCAGGAAATGATGGAAACCTTGTCACTGCTGCTCATACTGGACAATATTCCCACTCCGTTTGTTGCAATTTTCACATCCGGATAGTCAGCCAGACGCTCGGCTAATATGCCGGATGTGGAGCTGGAATCGAAAAAATAGGAGGATGAGGGCTTGAGAAATCTGGTGGCCAGCTCCGCGATGCGCTGCTTTTCTGCCAGCTGCTGCGTTCGCCGCAGTCTGGCCGGGGTATCAAAGGTGCTACCTGCCGTCAGCACAGCACCGCCGTGAACACGTTTCAGAAAGCCCTGCTCCTCCAGCTCCGATAAGTCTCTGCGGATGGTGCTGGGGCTGGCATACAGCTGCGCGGACAGCTCCTGTACGGATATGGTGTTGTGCTTTTCAAGGCATGACAGTATCTGCGCGTGGCGTTCACTGCTGAACATGGCAGCACCTCCTTGCTCGAAATTGGTAGATAATGAAAGATAATTGCGGTTTTAGGCTATCATATTTCAATGTGATTGTCAACCCCGCGCAAATAGTTGACTTGCCCTCGAGACGATGTATATAATTTCTAAAAACAAAAGGGATTTGTCTTTGTGACTTTTGTAACAATTTGCAATACCCCTCGTGTCTGCCCTTGTCTGCATAGACGCACGTTTCTGCACCATTTTGACGTTATTTCCCAAAATGAGGTGCTGTGCCGCTTATTTCAATCAAACAGGAGGAACACAACATGAGCGTCACCATTCGTATTGAGCATGCCCTCAAGCAGTTCGGAGCTAATACGGTGATACCGGATCTCAGCCTGCAGATTCGAGAAGGCGAGTTTTTCACGCTTCTCGGTCCGTCCGGCTGCGGCAAGACCACGCTGCTGCGGATGATCGCCGGCTTCAATACCATCGAGGGCGGCAATTTCTACTTCAACGACAAGCTCATCAACGATCTCGACCCCGCAAAGCGCAACATCGGCATGGTGTTCCAGAATTACGCCATTTTCCCCCATCTGACCGTCCGCAAGAACGTGGAGTTCGGCCTGGAGAACCGAAAGATGGGCAAGGCGGAGAAAGCGGCGCTCTCCGATGAGTTCATGAAGCTGGTCCATGTGGATGAGTATGCCGACCGTATGCCCGACCGTCTCTCCGGCGGACAGCAGCAGCGCGTGGCGTTGGCGCGTGCACTGGTCATCAAGCCGGACGTCCTTCTGATGGACGAGCCGCTGTCCAACTTGGATGCCAAGCTGCGGGTGGAAATGCGCGGCATTATCAAGAAGATTCAGAACGAGGTCGGCATCACCACTGTCTATGTGACCCACGATCAGGAAGAGGCTATGGCTGTCTCCGACCGCATCGCGGTCATGAGTGGCGGCGTGATCCAACATATCGGTACACCGAAGGACATTTATCAGCGCCCGGCCAATGTCTTTGTTGCGACATTCATTGGCCGCACCAATATGCTCCCCGGTACGCTGACGGTACAGGACGGCAAGTGCGCCGTGCGTTTTTCCGACGGCTATACCGTCCCCATCGAAAATGTGCAGGAGCAGCACCGGCGTGAGCAGAGTATCCAAATCTCGGTGAGGCCGGAGGAGTTTATTGTTTCTACCGATGCGACACAGGGTGTGCCCGCCAAGGTCAGCGACAGCATTTTCCTCGGTCTGAACACGCACTACAAGCTGACGCTGCATGACGGCACAGAGGTGGAAACGATCCAGGAATCCTCTATCGATTCCATTATCCCCAAGGGGACTGAGGTATTTCTCCAGGTCAAGGCGGAGAAGATCAATATTTTCTCCGAGGACGGAAGCGTGAACCTGCTTCGCGGTGTCCATGACGACAAGAGAGGTGCGGAATGAACCAAAAGCGCAGGAAATTCGAGGTATGGTCGGCTATTTCCATCGCGTTGCTGCTGGCGTTCCTGCTGTTCTTCGTGTACCCCATCTGTACGCTGCTCAAGCAGGCGTTTACCACCAGTGAGTCCGCCTTTACCTTCGACAATTTCATTAAGTTTTTCAGCAAGCCTTACTACTACAATACCATACTCAACAGCTTCAAGGTGTCTATCGCCGTTATGCTGGTATCGCTGGCTATCGGCATTGCCTTTTCCTATTTCTATTCCTTCTACCGGCTGAAGGGCGCTAAGTTCCTGCTGGTGTCCAGTATCCTGTGCTGTATGTCCGCGCCGTTCATCGGAGCTTACGCATGGATTCTGCTGATGGGGCGCTCCGGTGACATTACGCTGCTGCTGAAAGCGCTGGGTATTCAGTCTGGCAGCATTTACGGCTTCGGCGGGATTCTGCTGGTGCAGGCCACAAAGCTCTATCCGCTGGTCATGATCTACATGAACGGTATGTTCAGCAATCTTGACAACAGTCTGATGGAGGCTTCGGCCAATTTGGGCTGCAGCGGCTTCAAGCGGTTCTGGAATGTGATCCTGCGGCTGTCCATGCCCACGGTTTTGGCGGCTGCATTGCTGGTGTTCATGCGCGCATTTGCCGATTTCGGTACGCCGCTGCTGATCGGCGAGGGCTACCGCACCTTTACGGTGGAGATATACAAGCAGTTCCTGAGCGAAACGGGCTCCGACTATGGCTTTGCCTCCGCCATCAGCGTCATTGCCATTATCCTGACGGCGGCTATCTTCCTGCTGCAAAAGTATGCCACCAAGAAGTTCAGCTTCTCCATGAACGCGCTGCACCCGGTGGAGAAAAAGGACCCGAAGGGTCTCGGCGGCGTTCTGATGCATGTGTTCTGCTATGCCGTTGTCGCCATTTCCCTGCTGCCGCAGATCTACATCGTCTATGTGTCCTTCCGCAACTCCAAGATGGGCGTGTTCCAGGAAGGTTATTCTCTGGCCAACTACAAGGCAGCGCTGAACAAGCTGCTTCTGCGCGCCACTGGCAACACGGTTGTTATGGGTGTTATCGCGCTGGCCGCCATCATCCTGCTGGCCATCATGATCTCCTACCTCGTTGTCCGGCGCCCCAATTTCATCAACCACTCCATCGATACGATCTCCATGATGCCCTACATCATGCCCGGTTCGGTCATCGCTATCGCGCTGGTCATTGGCTTTGGCAAAAAGCCGCTGGTGCTTACGGGTACACTGGCCATCATGATCATCGCTGTCATTATACGTCGTCTGCCGTATACCACGCGCTCTGCTACGGCTACGCTGATACAGATACCGCTGTCCATCGAGGAGGCTTCTATCAGCTTGGGCGCATCCAAGATGAAGACATTTTTCCGCATTACAGTTCCCATGATGTCCAGCGGCATTATCTCCGGTGCGATCCTCAGCTGGGTGTCCATCGTGACGGAGGTTTCCAGTGCGGCCATCCTCTATAACAATCGCTCCATTACTTTGACGGTAGGTACATATACCGCCGTTGCCCGCGGTAACTTCGGTGAAGCCGCTGCGTTTGCTGCCGTTACGACGGTGCTGACCGCGATCTCGCTGATGGTCTATATGCGCATCAACCGGGGTCGGGAGATCCAGATGTAAGGCGCGGTGCCTGTTCCTCGTATCTGCGCTGCGATAATGCAGTGTCGATATAAAAACAAACAACAAAAAGGAGAAAGAACATGAAAAAGTTTTTGTGCCTGCTTCTTGCCCTGGTCATGTCCCTGTCCCTGGTGGCCTGCGGTGAGACCAAGCAGCCGGACGCAAACGATGACGATGATGCCGCCACGCTGTCCGGAACCGTGGTGATCTACTCCACTCAGACTGACGTGGATCACGAAGTGTTCCTGGAGGTATTCAACAAGGAGTACCCCGATGTGAACGTGGAGTTCATCAGCGGCTCTCTGGGCGAACTGGTGGCTCGTGTTGATGCTGAGAAGGAGAATCCCCAGGCAGACGTGATCTTCGGCGGCCTGTCCCAGACCGATGGCGATCAGTATTTGGATCTGCTGCAGGAGTATACCCCCAAGTACGCCGATCAGTGTGCTGTTGAGTCCAACGGCTACTACACCTACTTTGCCTATCAGTATGTCTGCCTCATCAAGAACACCGAGGTTCTGAACGAGCTGGGCGTGGATGTCAAGGGCTATGCCGATCTGCTGCAGCCCGAGCTGAAGGGTCACATCATTCAGGCTGACCCCTCCGCCTCCTCCTCTGCATGGCGTCAGCTGCAGACCATGCTGTACCTCATGGGCGACGAGTTTGGCGATGAGAAGGCTTGGGACTATCAGAAGAGCCTCATGGAGAACTGCAACGGCGTTATCAGCACCAGCTCTTCCGCCTGCTACAAGGATGTTTACAACGGCGAGTACGCTGTGGGTCTGACCTATGATAACGGCGCCATCTCCCTGCTGATGAGTGGCGCGGACAATGTTGAGATCGTGTGGCCCACCGAAGGCAACACCGTCTGCGCGTTTGCCTCCGGCATGGTCAAGAATTGCCCGCATCCCGAGCTGGCTGCCGCCGTTCTGGATGTGCTGTCCTCCGCTGATTTCCAGCTGGCTCGTGAAAAGGCCGCTGGTTCCCGTGGTCCTAACACCACCTATGTGAACGATGAGAGCTACTTCCCCGCTGACATCGATGATGGTGTTGTTCCCATGGACTTTGAGATGATGTCTGCACAGAAATCCACCCTCATTGAGAAGTGGACTGATCTGTGGGCTTCCATTAACGGCTAACTTCTTCATACTATAAATGAGGAGAGGCGCGAGAATGCACTCGCGCCTCTCCTCATTTTTACTCTGTTCTTGTTATGCCTCGCTCCGTTGGATGCAGCATCAACAATGGCTTGTGCTGCCCCTCGGCGTAGGTCAAGGCTCTGTCCTCCGCACTGTCTGTGGCCGACGTGTCCGCATCATAGACACCCAGCACCACGTCCGCAAGGTCGATGATCTTCTTGTAGGCTTGCAGCTGCGCGTCTGGCGCGCCGACCTCGCACACGGCGGAGATAAGGGTGCATTGCTCCAGCATCGTGAAGTAGCGCTCCCGTAGGTAGGGAGCCCATTTTGTAGTCTGCTCCTCGTGGGGTGTGTAGCACAGCAACATCAGGTCGCGGTCGGTCATCCGCAGGCCGTTGACGATCTCGGCGGCGTACAGTCCTACGCCGCAGTCGCAGGCGACAAGAAATTGCGACACTCCCTCTTGGCACAGCACCATGATCTGCTGCGCCAGTTCCATTTTCATTTTGGCGCAGGACGCGTCTTCTTCATCGAAGCCCCACGGGAATCGTAGGGGATGCTGCCCCATGACCGCGCAGCGCACCGGCTTATCCATCGTCTCACCCGCTTTGTAGTCTATCAGCTTATATTCGATATTCTATCAGTCTCTATTTTTCGCGTCAAGGAAAATGTAAGCTATAAGCGTATAAATAAAACGCTTTAGGCATACAGACGGAGGCGACACATGGATAAGAAGCTGCTTGGCAAGAGGATCAATATGGCGCGTAAGGAGCGCGGCTGGACAGGTGAGCGGCTGGCGGAAACGTGCAGCATCAATGCCACCTACCTACGGCAGATTGAGGCAGGCTCAAAAGTTCCCAGCCTGCCGGTGTTCGTCTCGCTGTGCGCGGCGCTGAATGTCTCTCCGACGTATCTGTTGGTGGAGGTGCTGCCGCAGCAGGGCAATCAGGACATAGATGCGCTGCTGGAACTGCTGCAAGCCGCCACGCCGAAGCAGTTGAACATGATGGCCTCCATGATTCGCAGCGCATTGGAAGCATCGAAGGAATAGCAGAAACCCGTCTCAAGTTGAGACGGGTTTCGACATTCGTGGCAATTATTCCACTGTAAGCATGGCTGTTTACTGTATAGATCCATCAAGTACATTTATAAACGGTCTGCTTAGTCATTATTTTGTTTCGGAAGCGGGTATAAACGATCAAAATCCCTAAATCGCTTCTCCACCTCTTGCGAAACGTTTTTTTGAAAAACCACACCCACATCTGTACCCACGCCATAAAAGCGATCAACAAATTTTCCTAATGTGAATAGAGCCGCTTGAATCTCGCGTGTAGCCACGAATGGCACTCCTTGCTTATGTGCATAGTATGCAGTTTTGAATGCCGGCCAAATACGTTGGTTTCTATCTTTATCTAATGGCGGAATGGAATATGAATATTTAGCTTGGTACTCCCCATTTTCATTTCTGTGTGTTACTTCTGGAGGTGTAAAAGAAACACCTCCGTCATTGTATTTGTCTATTCCTGCGTATTTGTATATCGTCACATTTTGGTTCTTCAGTTGATTCTTTATATTCCCTGTTCGAATTGCAATTGCATTTGTATCAGGTTTGAAGGTGGCAGATGTAAAATAGAGAATGATGTAGTCAACCTGATCCGACGGGATAGAAGATAGTATATTAACAACATTGCTTGTCATAGGCAACAAGCCAGTTTCATCAATGAACGTTTTTCGACCATTATTAAGGAACAATTGCGTAAACGCCGTTTCCACCTCTATGATAAATGCTAACTGTATTTTCTTTTGGCCAGCAAATTTCTGAATGTTTGCTCGATACTCACCCGCTTTGCGAAGGTGCTTTTCAAGAGAAATGCGAAATGCCTCCAAAAAGCCCCTATATTGTGGGGTGTTCGCCTGTTGAGCCAACAGCACGCTTTCTTCAAGCAATTTATGGCAAAGGTCATCTGAAACTTCTCCAGTAGTTTCCAGCTCCGTGTGGCCTTTTTCATAAGTTGCATCTATATGCCCTCTTAGTTCTTTGCCTACGGATTTATATCGATCACCTACACGCTTAACCATTTGATTTACGCAAAAATGCTCTATTCCTACAACTACTTCTTCATGCTTGGCGTTCGTGCATAGTCTAATTAAGTCTGGACGATCCTTCTTTGCGCGGGTATCAATATTCTGGCCATTCAAATATGACATTATCTTGTATGTGCCTCCACCTCGCCTTCGTGCCGCATCGAGCGCGAGTTGGAAGCACTTCTCTTCTGCCACCTCTTTCTTCGTGTCATTCCTACTCTTGGTTCTTGTGGGCAAGCCTATCACCTTCTTTTCTACTGTTTTAATGCTTCAAATTGAACCCTAAGTTCTCTGTAAATTTTTTGCAGCTCATCCAATTCCCTACGACTTTTCGATGCAATAAAAGTCATATTATAAATACACTCATGTTTAAGAGCCATCGTGTTCATAGCCAAGATATATCCTGCGTCATCAACAACCGCAAATTGCGTATTACTGTATTTTGGATAATCTTTTGGATATAACAAGAATGCACATTTAGGAGAAATCGGGACTACAACATTCTCGACTCCGCAAAATGACAGTGCATACCAACCGTTTCTCGGAACAACGAGATTGTAAAGCGTTTTGTTAAGTAGAACAATAACATCAAGACGGTCGAGCATTCCTTCAAATTGTCCTGTCGCTTCCATTCCAAATCGTGACAGGTCATCGTGATTTTCCTGCTCGGTACACTCATCCGCCGTAAGACTGCTTTCCATCATCGACTCGTAAGCCAAGTTGCTCCTTATTGCCATGGCCTTAATATACCGCTTAACCGCTGTCTTGTCTTTCTCCGAAAGAAGAAAATCACCAATATTGCCTTCACAGCCATCGCAGGATTTTCTTATCCTTGCATTCAATGCAGCGATAGGTGATTCAATGGTCGCACTCCAAAACTGCTCAATGCCCTCTGAATAATACCCTTTTTCCGTTCCCAATTTGCCTGACGCGCTTCGCTTGACCTCTCCTGTGGCAAGATCTAAATACCAGACTTTCTTTTCCGGATCTTTTTCATCACGAAATTGCTTCAATACTGCATTTGGGATTTGTATATGCGAATTTATATTTTTCAAGTTGTACCACCTCGTGCAACACAACGTCAACTGCATCCTCTTTTCTTTATTATACACGAAAACCAGTAAATTTGCAATTGCTGCGAAACGCACAAATTGTTCTGCCCCAAGTTGAGACGCATTTCGACACGGTTTGCAGGCGCTGGAGCCAACAGCGCGGCGGCAAACGATGCAAGTATCGTTTGAGGGCATGAAAAAAGCAGGGCAGAGGAGTTTCCTCTGCCCTCTATTCATCTCCATACCACACCGGCCTCGCGGCAGTCTCAAAGCCGGTTCGGTGGGAGATCGCCACGCCGTCTGTGCCGGAGGCGCAATGCACCACCAGCAGGCGGCCCAGCCAGTCGCGGCCTGCGGCGATGCCGACGTGTTCATCCTCCGGATAGAACAGCAAGTCCCCCGGCTGTACTTCGTCCCACTCTATGTCCACGCAGTTGGCGTGCTGTTCCATGGCTCCGCCGCCCTGCCCGATCACATACTCGCCGCCGCTGGCGTTGTAGAATGCCCAATCCACGAAGCCGGAACAGTCCAACCCGTAGGGCTGCTCCATGCCGGTGCTGTCGCTGCCCTCGGCTGTGACCTCCGTCAGTTCGCCCCAGCGGTCGTCCCAGCCCAGCACCAGCGATTTGCCGCCCCAAAAGTAGTTCACCTTCTCCACCAGCGCCAGCGCGTATGTCACCACCATGCGCCGTTCCATGGTAAGATCGTCCGGCAGGCATTCCCACACCTCCATGGCCTCGCCGGTGGGCTCCATGGTGTGACTGTCCGCAAGGACGCCTGCCGGTGACAGCGCCGCCGCAACCGCGATCACCGGCAAGGCCAGCAGCAGGAATAGCACCACACCGCCGCCCGCTGCGGCTATCGCCTTGATACCGGCGCGGACGGTCTTGCCCACTGCCTGCGCCATCTGCTCCAGCCGCTGTCCCGCTTTGCGGGCGGCGGCTTTCGCCTGTTGGAGCATCTGCCGCTGGGCGGCGTGTTGGGTGTTCTGCTTCGCCCGCTGTTTGGCCACGGTCATTGTGGATGCAGGTGTTTTCTGTACTGCCGTAGGTTGCTCTGTTCCCCGCCACATATCCCGTTGCCGCACCTGCGCCGCCGTTGTCTCCTGCCGCTGCCGTACCTTCTGCGCACGGTATTTGTGCAGGACGTACTTCCGCTGAAGCTGCTGCGCAGCGCGGAAAGTCAGACGGGCAGCGTCCACCGTCCCCCGCTGCGCCTTCTCCGTGGCGTACTCCACCGGCTGACGCTGGTGCTGGATCTGCCGTTCCTGCTTCTGCTGGGCGTAGTGCCGCTGTAGGATACGCACCGCCGTGCGGGGTATGGCGTCTTTCTGCCGCGTTTTCGGCTGTTCCATGGCGGCGCGGGTCTTGACGTCACGCATTTTGCTCCCCCGGCTTGGTGGTCATCAGGCGGTACAGCTCCGTGTCGCGGGGCAGCTCGTTGATGAACGGAACGAGGCAAGAGCCGACCTTGATAAGCCCATGGCCTGCCGGTGCGTCGCTGACGTAATCCATCTGTGCATCGCTGGCATCCAGCAGCTTGGCCAGCTCCGCACGGTCGGTGGGCGCTTGGTTCAGCAGTACCAAGAACTCGCTGTTGGCGAACATCAGCCGCGCTGTGTCGGACAGCAGGCACTCCTCTACATTCTGCGTAATACCGGTGAGGGTGGCGTAGTATTTGCGGAATCGCTTCCAGCATTTGTAAAGAAATTCACTGGAATAGTTGTTGATGGCACTCTTGCCACCCACACCGGGGCTGGCGAAGAACAGATAGATCTCGTCAATATAGACGTGGGTATACCGCCCCTGCTGCCGGTTGCGAATGACGCGGTTGAGGATGCTGTCCAGCATCACCAGCAGGCCGATGGGCTTGAGGTTTTCGCCCAAGTCTTGAATGTCGTAGCAGATGATACGGTTGCGGGTGTCGATATTGGTCTGATGGGCAAACACGTTCAGGCTGCCGGTGGTGAACAGCTCCAGTGCCAGCGCGATCTCGTGGGCGACAGGCTCCTTCTGCCGCATGAGGTCGTCATAGAGGTCTTTCAGCGTGGGCGGTTCGCCCTCATATTTGCGGATGTACTTGCGGTAGATGTTGGCGGTGCAGCGGTCGATGATGGATTTCTCCTTTGCGCCGATCTTGCCCGCGCCCATGAGCTGCTCGCACAGAGACATGATGAACTCGCTTTTCAATACCAACGGATTGCGCCCGTCGCCGTACTCCTTGGAAATGTCCAGCGCATTGACATAGCTGCCGTTGGAAGCGGAGATCGTAATGACCTCGCCGCCCAAGGCGCGGATCAGCGGGCCATACTCCCGCTCGGGGTCTACCACAATAATATCGTGGTCGGTATTCAGCCCCACGAAGCCGATCTCCTGCTTGGCCATCATAGATTTGCCGCTGCCGGACACGCCCATATAAAGGCCGTGTCCGTTGAGCATCGCGTCGCGGTTACAGATGATGAGGTTGCGGGACACGGCGTTGACGCCGTAGTACAGGCCACCCGTGTCCATGATCTCCTGCGTCTTAAAGGGCAGCAGCACGGCGGTGCTCTCCGTGGTCAGCGTCCGCATGGCGTCGATACGCCGCAGGCCGTAGGGCAGCACCGTGTTCAGCGCGTCCTCCTGCTGGTGCTTCATGGTAGCAAACTGGCAGCCGTGGGAGCGGCCAATGGCGGACAGCGCCTCCGTGTCCTGCTCCAACTGCTCCTCGTTGTCGGCAAGATGGGTCAACGTCACCAGCGCGTACATCATCCGTTGGTCGCGGGCGGTAAGGTCGTCCAGAAACTCCCGTGTTTCCTTCCGCATTTGCTCCAGATCGTAGGGGATGTTGGCGGAGAAATTGTTGTGGTGGTTCTGCCGCTGCTGCCAGCGGGTGATGTCGC
>ERZ773150.344-NODE-344-length-52524-cov-19.457356_pt1 | contig 52524 bp, 50 predicted proteins | sample MGYA00580845_ERZ773150 | MGnify/ENA primary metagenome ERZ773150 (study PRJEB29015, sample SAMEA2737848) | human gut metagenome | biome: human gut; feature: human-associated habitat; material: faeces | place: China | collected 2012 ...
GCATCTCCGGCTGCGGCTCCGGCACCGAGTACATGGCTGTTACCCCTTGGGGCGACCTGTACCCCTGCCACCAGTTCGTGGGCGACCCGAAGTACCTGATGGGCGATATCTGGAAGGGCGTCACCAACACCGCCGTGCGTGATGAGTTCAAGCACTGCAATGCCTACGCCCGCAAGGAGTGCCAGGACTGCTGGGCAAAGCTCTATTGCTCCGGCGGCTGTGCCGCAAACTCCTACCATGCCACCGGCAACATCACGGGCGTGTACGAATACGGCTGTGAGCTGTTCCGCAAGCGCATGGAGTGCGCCATCATGATCAAGGTGGCCGAGAACCAGGAACTTGCCGCCAAGGGCATCGAAGTGCCCATCGAGCTGGGCTCCACCTGCAACGCCTGCGCCGACGGCGAAGCCTGCGAATGAGCATGACCACGCCCATTGTGGATTTTGTGCGCCGCTATGCGCAATCTGGCACCTCCCGGCTGCACATGCCCGGCCACAAGGGCCAGAGCCTGCTGGGCTTTGAACCGTGGGATATCACCGAAATAAAGGGTGCGGACGAGCTGTATGAAGCCGAGGGCATCATTGCGCAGAGCGAAGCCAATGCCACCCGGCTTTTCGGCACGGCCCACACCTATTACAGCACCGAGGGTTCGTCCCAGTGCATCCGGGCCATGCTGTTTCTGGCCCTGCGGGCCGCCCCGCAGACGGGCAAACGCCCGGTCCTGCTGGCGGCCCGCAACGCCCACAAGGCGCTGCTGTATGCGGCGGCACTGCTGGATTTTGATGTAGAGTGGCTCTGGCCTGCGCCGGAAGATTCTGGTGCGCTGTGCAGCTGCCCGGTGCCTGCCGCCAAGCTGGCGGACGCCCTGCACGCACTGGCACAGCAGGATCGAAAGCCCTTTGGCGTTTATGTCACCAGCCCGGATTATCTGGGCGGTGTGCAGGATATTGCCGCGCTGGCAGCGGTATGCCGGGCGCAGGACGTGCCGCTGCTGGTGGATAACGCTCACGGTGCCTACCTGCGCTTTCTGCCCGAGAACCGGCACCCCATCGCACTGGGCGCAGCCATGTGCTGCGATTCCGGCCACAAGACCCTGCCGGTGGTCACAGGCGGTGCGTACCTGCATCTGGGCAAAAACGCCCCCATTCAGGACGAAGCGGCCGTGCGCAATGCGCTGGCACTGTTTGGCTCCACCAGCCCGTCTTACCTCATTTTGCAGTCGCTGGATAAGTGCAATCAGGTGCTATCCGAGGGTTATCCGCTGCGTCTTTTGCAGTGCTGCGGTTACCTGACCCGCCTGCGCCGGGAGCTGAACGAAGCCGCTGAGGCCAGGCACTGCCCGGGCCCGCTGGCGCTGGACGGCGAACCGCTCAAGGTCACGCTGGACGCCGCCGTGCTAGGCATGACCGGCACCGAGCTGGCCGATGCACTGCGCCGTGCCGCCATCGAGTGCGAGTATGCCGACCCGCGCTATCTGGTGCTGATGTTCACGCCGGAGAACCCGCCCAGCGACGGCAAGCGGCTGCTCTCAGCCATGCGGGAGATCATTGCGGCCCTGCCGGACGAACTCCCGCAGCCGGAAGCGCTGCAGGGCGAGTTTGCCGCGCTGGAACAGCAGCTGCACACCCGCTGCAGCATCCGACAGGCCGTTTTTGCGCCGCAGGAACGATTGCCCGTGGCACAGGCCGAGGGCCGCGTCTGCGCCATGCCGACGGTGTCCTGCCCGCCTGCCATTCCCATCGCGGTGAGCGGTGAGGTCATCACGCCCGCCGCCGTCCGGCTGATGCAGCGTTACCATGTGACGGAAGTCTCAGTCCTCCGGGAAAACTGATTTTTTGCAAGGGAGCACAGTGTTTTGCCTGTGCTCTCTTTTTTGTGGCATACGGCACCCGGCAGGTGCATACCTTTCCAGTAGAGACGGACAGGGAAAGGAGCACACTGCATGGAACTGAAGATTTTTCGGGATACCCTGCCGCAGGCGGGCGCAGACTGCACCGTCAAGGCAGAACTCCCGCTGGAAACGGAGATTTTGATCTCCGACTATCTGCCGCCGGTGTTCAAGCTGGTCAAGTGCTTTGCAAAGCCGGTGGTGCTGCAAAAGCAGCTGCAGCCCGGGCGGCTGACATTGGATGGTTATCTGCGCTGCACCGTGTTTTATCAGGGCGAGGATGGGGCCGGTCTGTGCCAGACCGAGCAGAAACTGCCCTTCACAAAACAGCTGGAAGTGCCGGAGCTGCCTGCCGCCAGCTGGACAGCGCTGGTGGAGGGCCAGACCGAATACCTCAACTGCCGGGCGGTGAACCCACACCGCATCGAAGTGCGCGGGGCCTTTGGGCTCATCGTCACGCTGCGCACCCAAAGCCCGGCCGAAGTCATCACAGCGCTGGCCGATGGTGGCATCGAGCAGCGCCTGCAGACGCTCACCGGTGTGCGCAGTGCCGCCGTGCTGGAAAAGCTGGTCACTGTCGAAGGAGAGCTGGTGTTTGCAAAGCGCCCCGCCGCCATTCTGGATATCACCGGTACAGCGTCTGTGCGGGAGATAAAGCTGCTGTCCGGCAAGGCAGTGGTCAAGGGGGAAATTCGCGCCCTGTGCGCCTGGCGTGCTGAGGGCGAGACGGCGCTGCAAAGTCAGGCGGCAGCTCTGCCATTCAATCAGGTCGTGGACCTGGACGGCGTCACGGAGGACTGCAGATGCCTGTGCGTGCTGGAACCGGTGGGCTTCACCCTTGCCGAAGGCGAGCAGGACGCTGCAAGCCAGCTGACCGTCAACGTGATGATGCATCTGCACGCCTGGCGGCCCTTCCAGCTGCAGATAGTGGCAGATGCATTTTCGACCCAGTTCGAGACCGCCATCACGCCGCAGGAGCTTGCGGTGGAGCAGCTGGCCTGTACCCTGAACGAGACGGCTGCAGCCACTGCTTCCGGCCCGCTGCCGGACGCCGGGGCACAGCTGCGGGCCTGTTTTGTATCCTACGGCCCGGCGCAGGCATCCATGACGGCAGAAGGGGCTGTGCTCACTGCCCGGGCCGTTGCCACTGCCTTTGCCGAGAACAGCCTGGGTGAGCTGGAAAGCTATGAAAAAACGATGGAGCTGCGTTTTCCGCTGGCGGCAGAGTGCCCGCCGGGTGCCCAGCTCAGTGCCGAGTGCTGGCTGAGCACCGAGAACGTCCAGTGCAGCTGCGCGGGCGGCACGCTGGAAGTCACGGTCACAGCCCGGGCGGAGGGCGCCATTCTCTGCCGCACGGTGCAGCAGGGCATTGGCAGCATCGAGCTTGGAGATGAACTGACCCCGCCGGACCCGGAGATCGCCCTGCGCATCTACTACGCGCAGGCAGGCGAGGAGCTGTTCGCCATTGCGCGCCGCTTCCATGTTTCACCGGCGCAGATGCGGGCGGCCAACGGTCTGGATGCAGACATGCAGACCCTGCCGCAGGCGCAGCATTTTCTGGTGCCGGGTGTATAAATTGACGAAGAACGCTGCCGTTTCCCGGCGGCGTTCTCTTTTTTGCGTGCCAAATAAAGCAAAAACCTCTTTCTTCTCCGAAAGCAGGGGAGTATAATAGGCTTTGGTGTTTTGAAATAGGAAAGGAGAAGTGTAAATGGATTCTGAAGCAAAGATCCTTACCCCGGAGCTTGTCAATGCCAAAAAGCCCGTCTGGGCGTTCAGCAAAAAGACCTTCTGCGAAGGCATGCGCGACGGTGTACCGATCGCGCTGGGCTATTTTGCGGTGTCCTTCTCGCTGGGCATTGCGGCCCGCCGGGCAGGTTTTACCCCATTTCAGGGTTTTCTGGTCAGCCTGCTGAACAATGCTTCGGCGGGTGAGTACGCCGCGTTTGCCATTATCATGGCGAATGCGACCTATCTGGAGGTGGCGGTCATCACCCTGATCGCCAATGCACGCTATCTGCTTATGAGCTGTGCTCTGGCACAGCGCTTTGCGCCGGGTACGCCGTTCTGGCACCGGCTCGTCATCGGCTATGATGTCACGGACGAATTGTTTGGCATCACCATTGCGCGTCCGGGCAGTCTGAACCCGTATTATACTTATGGTGCCATTGTGCTGGCGGCACCGGCATGGGCTACCGGCACGGCGCTGGGCATCATTGCAGGCAACCTGCTGCCTCTGCGGGCAGTCAGTGCGCTGAGCGTGGCGTTGTACGGCATGTTCCTGGCCATCATCATCCCGCCGGCCCGCAAGAGCAAGGTGGTGGCGGCACTGGTCGCCATCAGCTTTGCACTGAGCTTTGTGTGCAACTACCTGCCGGGCATCTCGGCCCTGTCGGAGGGCACCCGCACCATCGTGCTCACCGTGGCGATCTCCAGCGCGGCGGCGGTCCTTTTCCCGGTGAATCAAGACGAGCAGGAGGCAGAGCATGACGCATAACAATTATATCTACATCGCGGTCATGGCGCTGGTGTCCTACGCCATCCGCATCCTGCCGCTGACGCTGATCCGCAAGCCCATCAAGAACCGCTTCATCCAGTCGTTTCTGTACTATGTGCCCTATGTGACGCTGGCAGTGATGACCTTCCCGGCCATCGTCAATGCTACCCAGAGCCAGGTGGCAGGTGCCATGGCACTGGTGGTGGGCATTGCGGCAGCATGGTTCGGCGCAAGCCTGTTCCAGGTATCCGTTGCCTGCTGCGCCGTGGTTTTTGTGCTGGAATTTTTCCTTTGATCGTTCCATGAGACTGCCCGGGAGCTGCGGCGTTCCCGGGCAGTTTTGCGTTTTGCGCGCCGATATGCTATACTTTTTCCAGAAAGGAGCAGGTTCCATGAAAAAGATTTTGCTTACCGGTGCGGGCGGCTTCGTCGGTTCCCGCATTTGTCAACAGTGGCAGGGAAAATATGAGCTCTGCACCTTGCCAAGGGGCTTTCTGCGCACAGCGGACGAAGCTTCCGTCCGGCAGGTGATCCAATTTGAACACCCGGACATCATCCTTCACATGGCAGCTATCTCCGATACCGGGTACTGCACTCAGCACCCGGCCGAAGCCTACCGTGCCAATGTAGAGCTGCCGGTCTGGCTGGCAAAGGCTGCCCGGCAGGTCGGCGCAAAGCTGGTGGCGTTCAGCTCCGATCAGATCTATGCCGGTGTGAAGCAGACCGGTCCGCTGCCGGAAACGCTGGATGTGCACCCCGCGAATGTTTACGGCCAATACAAGCTGGAAGCAGAGCAGCAGGTACTAGCTCTTTGCCCGGATTCAGTGCACCTGCGCGCAGCCTGGATGTACGACCTGCCCGGCTACGGACTGCCCATCCGGGGCAACCTGCCGCTGAACCTTCTGCATGCCGCTTTAAAAGGGGAGAGCGTACGCTTTTCCCGCAACGACCACCGCGGTGTGACCTATGTGCGGCAGGTGATCGAAAATCTGGAACCCGCCATGGAACTGCCCGGCGGTGTGTACAACTTTGGCAGCGGCAATGCCGGGGATATGGTGTGCACAGCCCGGCAGTTTGCGGAAGCACTGGGCGTCACGGTGCAGATCGAAGAAGATACCTGGCATCGCAATCTTGTCATGGATACCGCCAAACTGGAACGCTTCGGCATCCGGTTCGACACCACACAGCAGGGCATCCGGCGTTGTCTGCGGGATTATGGCCTTGCGAAAGAGTAAAATTTCCATATCGCACAAAAATCAAAAGAATTGAAGCAAAAAGCAGGAAGAACTGCGCGAAAGCCCCCTCTCTGAAACCGGGGCAGATGCGCATTCTTCCTGCTTTTTTGTGTTTTTGATCAAAAAACAGATGCCTGTGCCGCAAATTGGATGTTCACAGAAAAGTCATACTTAATTTACAAGAATCTGCCATTTTGTTATAATGAATCCGCTTTTTGTAAAGCTTCCGAAAATCATCATATTTTGTCAAAGTCTGAGGAGAGTGGAACATTTGAAGGAAGTCAAGCTCGAGGAGTCGGCATATCAGTTCGACGCCAAGATGTCCCTGAAGCAGGCCATCCCGCTGGGTCTGCAGCATGTCTGCGCCATGTTCGTGGGCAACCTGACCCCGCTGCTGATCATCACCAGCGCCTGCGGCATCGCGGGCGGTGAGTTTGCAGACCTGCAGGTCACCCTGCTGCAGAGCGCCATGTTCGTGGCCGGTGTGGTCACGCTGGTGCAGCTGTTCACCATCGGCCCCGTGGGCGGCGGCGTGCCCATCATCATGGGCACCAGTTCCGGCTTTATCGGCGTGTTCAACAGCGTTGTCGGCAGCATGGGCGGCGGTGTGCTGGCCTATGGTGCCATCATGGGTGCATCCATCATCGGCGGCATCTTTGAAAGTGTGCTGGGTTTCTTCCTGAAGCCTCTGCGCAAGTTCTTCCCGCCGGTGGTCACTGGCACGGTGGTGCTTTCCATCGGCCTTTCGCTGATCTCAGTCGGCATCAATTCCTTCGGCGGCGGCAACAGCGCCAAGGACTTCGGCTCCATGGAGAACCTGCTGCTGGCGCTGTTTGTGCTGGTGGTCATCCTGATCTTCAAACACTGGACCACCGGTTTCCTCAGCTCGTCGGCCATCCTGATCGGCATTCTGGCCGGTTATGTGGCAGCCTTTGTCATGGGCCTTGTTCTGCCCACCACCGGCGTCACCGCCGACGGCGTGGAGTTCACCAAGGCATGGGTGCTCAACTGGGACAAGGTGGCACAGGCTTCCTGGTTTGCCATTCCCAAGCTGATGCCGGTCAAGATCGTGTTTGATATGCGCGCCATTCTGCCGGTGCTCATCATGTTCATCGTCACCGCTGTGGAGACGGTGGGCGACATCTCCGGTGTCATGGAGGGCGGCATGGACCGTGAGCCTACCGATAAGGAGCTTTCCGGCGGCGTCATCTGCGACGGCCTGGGTTCCACCTTTGCTGCTCTGTTCGGCGTGCTGCCCAACACTTCCTTCAGCCAGAACGTGGGTCTGGTGGCCATGACCAAGGTGGTCAACCGCATGGCACTGGCTTCCGGTGCCATCTTCCTGATCCTGTGCGGCCTGATCCCGAAGCTGGGCGCACTGATCTCCATCATGCCGCAGGCCGTTCTGGGCGGCGCAGCCGTCATGATGTTCTCCTCCATCGTGGTCAGCGGCATCCAGCTCATCACCAAGGAAAAGATGACCCCGCGTCAGCTTACCATCGTTTCGGTGGCTCTGGGTGTGGGCTACGGCATGGGTGCCAACAGCGGCATTCTGGCACAGGCCCCGCACGCCTTCCAGCTGATCTGCGGCGAGTCTGGCATCGTTCCGGCTGCGTTCGTGGCGATCCTGCTGAATGTGCTGCTGCCGAAGGACGACAAGGCAGAATAAAGCTCAAAGCTTCTGCTGGGCCAGTGCTTCCAGCTTTGCCAGCGCTTCGGGCGTGTCGGCATCTGCCAGCTCGTTCCGGTCCGCAATGTAGACCGTATGAACATGTTCCGGGTATTTCTTGAGCAGAACATTGCCGCCCTTGCCCTCCGGCAGGGCGCACAGCTCGGAAAAATATCCGCGCTCAAACAGAACGGGGCTTCCGACAAGGGGATCTGGGTCATTTTTGAACCGATGCCCGAGACGGAAGATCTCCCGTTCTGTTTCTTTTTGCCGTTCCAGCCGGGTCTCATGATCCCAGCCGGAGATGCCGATCATGGCCTCCACCGTCTCCCGACACAGCAGGGGCTGATCCCCGGGCAGGAACATGCAGCCGAACAGCCCCGGCACTTGCTCAAGGAGCGCTGTCAGCCCCAGCCGCACCGTATCGTTTCGACCGGGCAGGCTGTGCAGCAGCACCGGAACGCCGCGTTCTTCGCACAGAGCCTTCACTTCAGCAGAGCGGGTCACCACGATGCGGGCGGCAAGCACCTGTGTATCCGTTGCGGCAAAAGCACGGCAGAGCATGGGCTGACCGCAAAATTCCGCCAGAAGCTTGTTGGAGCCAAAGCGGCGGCTCAGGCCGGATGCCATGATCACACACCCTGCAGCAAGCTGGTTTTCCATTCCTGTATCCTCCGTCCATTGACAAAATCTTTCCGGGAACATTATAACGCAAGTTGTAATTCAAACGCAATCTGTGCTAAAATAAAAGAAGCAATAAAAAAGAGAGGAACCTGCATCTATGATGACGATCCGCGAATATAAACGGGCCGAAAGTCTGGAAGAAGCCTGGCAGCTGAACCAGAAAAAGCCCAACCGCGTGCTGGGCGGCATGATCTGGCTCAAGATGGAGACCATCAATGTCGGCACAGCCATCGACCTGTCCGGCCTGGGGCTGGACACCATTGAAGAAACGGAAGACGGCTTTTCCATCGGGGCCATGGTCACCCTGCGCCAGCTGGAGGAACACCCCGGCCTTGCCGCTTATACCCACGGTGCCGTAAAGGAAGCCCTGCGCCACATCGTGGGCGTGCAGCTGCGCAACCTTGCCACCGTGGGCGGCAGCATCTACAGCCGTTTCGGTTTTTCGGACGTGCTCACCCTGTTCATGGCCATGGACTGCTCCGTGGAGCTGTACAAGGGCGGCATCGTACCGCTGCGCGACTATGCCGAGCGTCCTTACGACCGTGACATTCTCGTGCGCCTGATCGTGAAAAAAGAAAAAGCCGAATTTTTCTATCAGTCCGTGCGCAACAGTCAGACCGATATCCCGGTGCTGACCTGCGCTGCGGCCCGGCTGGCAGACGGCAGCTATCGCATCGCCATCGGTGCCCGCCCGCTGAAGGCCGTGCTCTATGCGTTCCCGGCACAGGCAGGCGTGCCCGCACAGGAGCTTGCCCGAAAACTGGCTGACGAAGTGACACGGCAGGTCGTCACCGGCTCCAACATGCGCGGCAGCGCCGAGTACCGCCGCCATCTGGCAGGCGTACTGACAAAGCGTGCCGTTGTGGAACTGGAAGCACGCGCGGTACAGGAGGAAAACTAAATGCAGATCACCCTTACATTGAACGGCATCAAGGTCACAGAAGATGTGGCGGCCGATATGCTGCTGATCGACTTTGTCCGGGCTCACGGCTGCAAGAGCGTCAAGCGCGGCTGCGAGACTTCCAACTGCGGTCTGTGCACGGTATTTCTGGACGACAAGCCGGTGCTTTCCTGCTCAGTGCTGGCGGCCCGGGCCAGCGGTCATCAGGTCACCACGCTGGAAGGCCTGCAGGCAGAAGGCGCCGAATTCGGTGCCTTCATCGCTGACCAGGGCGCAGAGCAGTGCGGCTTTTGCAACCCGGGCTTCATCATGAATGCACTGGCGCTTTTCCGCGAGAACCCGTACCCCAGTGAGGAAGAAGTCAAGGAATATCTTTCCGGCAACCTCTGCCGCTGCTCCGGCTACGAAGGCCAGCTGCGCGGCATTATGAACTTTCTGGCCTGGAAAAAGCAGAAGGAGGCCGCAGAATGAACACTGTCAATAAGCCCTTCCGCAAAAAGGACGCTATGCAGCTGGTCACCGGCCAGCCCGTCTATATGGACGATGTGATCCCGCAGGACTGCCTCATTGTCAAGCTCCTGCGCTCGCCGCACGCAAACGCCATTGTCAAGAACATCAACACTGCGGTTGCCAAAAAGGTGCCCGGCATTGAAGCTATCTTCACCTGGGAGGATGTGCCGCAGGATGCGCCCCGCTACACCCAGGCGGGCCAGACCTACCCGGAAGCCAGCCCGCGCGACCGTCTGCTCATCGACCGCCATGTACGCTTTGTGGGCGACGTGGTGGCCATCGTGGCCGGTAAGGACGAGAAATGCGTGGACAAGGCCCTCAAGCTCATCAAGGTGGAGTACGAGGTTCTGGAGGCCGTGCTGGACTACCACACCGCCAAGGATAACCCGGTTCTCGTCCACCCGGAGGACAATTGGGTCAGCCTGTGTCCGGTGGGGGCCGACAACAAGCGCAACCTCTGCGCCCATGACGAGAGCAGCTCCGGCGACATTGATGCCGTGCTGGCTGCCAGCGATATCATCATCGACCATGTGTACCACACCAAAGCCTGCCAGCAGGCCATGATGGAGACCTTCCGCACCTACTGCTCCATTGACACCTACGGACGCCTGAACGTGCTCAGTTCCACCCAGATCGTGTTCCATGCGCGGCGCAACATCGCAAACGCCCTGCATATCCCCAAGACCATGGTGCGCGTGGCAAAGCCCCGCATCGGCGGCGGCTTTGGTGCCAAGCAGACGGCGGTCAGTGAGGTGTATCCGGCCTTTGTGACCTGGAAGACCAAGAAACCTTCCAAAATCATCTTCAGCCGTGTGGAAAGCCAGATCGCATCCTCGCCGCGCCATGAGATGGAGATGCACGTCCGCTTGGGTGCCACCAAAGACGGCATCGTGAAAGGTATCGACCTGTACACCCTGTCCAACACCGGCGCTTACGGTGAGCATGGTCCCACGACGGTGGGCCTTTCCGGCCACAAGTCCATCCCGCTGTACGGCAAGGCCGAGGCCTTCCGCTTTGTCAGTGATGTCGTCTACACCAACCATATGTCTGCCGGTGCCTACCGCGGCTACGGCGCGACCCAGGGCCTGTTTGCGGTGGAATCTGCCGTGAACGAGCTGGCCCACAAACTGAACATGGACCCCTTCGAACTGCGGCTGAAAAACACCGTGCAGGAGGGTGACGTGATGCCGGCCTACTATGGCGCGGTGAACACCAGCTGTGCGCTGGACCGCTGCCTTGTCAAGGTGCGGGAGATGATCGACTGGGAGCACAAGTATCCCATGCGCGATATGGGCAACGGCAAAGTACGCGCCGTCGGCATGGGCATGGCGATGCAGGGCTCCGGCATTTCTGGCATGGACGTGGGCAGCGCCACCCTCAAACTGAACGATGACGGGTTCTATACCCTGATGATCGGTGCCGCCGATATGGGTACCGGCTGTGACACCACGCTTGCGCAGATCGCCGCCGAAGTGCTGGACTGCCCGTTGGATAATATCACGGTGTTTGGTGCGGATACGGATACGTCCCCCTATGACTCCGGCTCCTACGCGTCCAGCACCATTTATGTCACCGGCAAGGCCACCGAAAAATGCGCCATGAAGCTGCGCGCTCAAATTTGCAAGCTGGGTGCCGAGCTGCTGGAATGCGCCGAGGACGAAGTGGAGTTTGACGGCAAAGACGTGTTCAAGAGCGAAGACCCGGCACAGAAAAAGTCTCTGTCGGAAATCGCCTATGCTTCTCAGTTCGGCCACATGGTGCCGCTGGAAGCCACCGAGACCCACACTTCGCCCCTGTCGCCGCCGCCGTTCATGGCCGGTGCCGCCGAGGTGGAAGTGGACACCGAGACCGGCGAAGTGAAGCTGCTGGAATTTGACGCCTGTGTGGACTGCGGTACGCCGATCAACCCCAACCTGACCCGTGTGCAGGCGGAAGGCGGCCTGCTGCAGGGCATCGGCATGACCCTGACCGAGAACATCACCTACGATAAAAACGGTTACCCGGAAGAAAACTCGCTGTTCCAGTACAAAATCCCTGCCCGCACCGATGTGGGCAGGATCAATGTCGAATTCGAGAGCAGCTACGAGCCCAACGGTCCCTTTGGTGCAAAGTCCATCGGCGAGATCGTCATCAACACGCCGCTGCCCGCCATTTCGGACGCCATTTATAATGCCATCGGCACCCGGTTCTACGAGCTGCCCATCACGCCGGAACAGATCGCCATGGCGGTGGCAGAAAAGCAGAAATGATCGACGAACTGCAATTCCCGTTTCTGTCCGAAAAAGACCATGTGATCTCGCTGGTAGGCGGCGGCGGAAAGACGACCCTCATGTATAACATGGCTGCGCACGGCGCCCGCAAGGGCTGGCGTGTACTGACAGCGACCACCACCCACATCCAGCAGCCGCCGGGCGAAGTCTTTGCGCAGACAGACGCAGACCTTTTCCGCTTGTGGGAGCGCGGCAGCTATGCCGTGGCCGGAACGCCCGCGCCCGGTGGCAAACTGACCGCCCCGCCGCAGGAGCAGCTGGAACGCTGGATGGCAATTGCCGACCTCGTTCTGATCGAAGCGGACGGTGCCAAGCGGATGCCCTGCAAGGCCCCGGCGGCGCATGAGCCGGTGCTTTTGCCGCAGTGCGATATCGTGCTGGCGGTAGCAGGTGCTTCGGCACTGGAAAAGCCGCTGGAAGAAGTTTGTTTTCGAGCAGAGCTTGCCGGGCCGCTTTTGCATGTCCCGGGCAATACGCTGCTGACGCCCGCATTGCTGGCAAAGCTGCTGGCAAGCGAAGCGGGCGGCCGAAAGGCTGTGGGCAGCCGCCGCTTTTATGCGGTGATCAATCAGGTGGACACAGATGAATGCACTGCTTTGGCCCGGCAGACCGCCGAGCTTCTAAAAAAGCAATACGGTGTGCCTTGCGTCCTGACCCATTTTGAAGAAGGAGAGCGTGCATGAGCAAGGAAGAAAAAATTGTATTCTGCACCGGCGGCGGATGTACGGCCAAGCTGGGCGCGGGCGTACTGAGCCGCATTCTGGAAAAGCTGCCGCGCGGCGAAAAAGACCCGGACCTGCTGGTAGGCTACGACAGCCGGGATGACGCGGCGGTGTACCGCATCACAGACGATATTGCATTTGTTCAGACGGTGGACTTTTTCCCGCCGATGGTGGATGACCCGTATACCTTCGGGCAGATCGCCGCAGCCAATGCTCTGAGTGATATCTACGCCATGGGCGGCGAAGTGAAGACGGCACTGAACCTTGTCTGCTTCCCCGAGAGTATGGATTTGAACATTCTGGGCGAGATCCTGCGCGGCGGGGCCGAGAAGGTGGCTGAAGCGGGCGGAAGCCTTGCAGGAGGCCATTCCATCGCGGATACCGGCGTGAAATACGGCCTGTCCGTCACCGGTCTTGTGGACCCCAAAAAAATGTATACGAACGATTCCGGCCAGCCCGGCGATAAGCTGATTTTGACAAAGGCGCTGGGTGTGGGCCTGATCTGTACGGCGAACCGTGTGGGCGAAGCTGCCCCGGAACACATGGCCGGTGCCATCGCGTCCATGACGATGCTGAACAAGACCGCTGCCGCGATCAGCCGACGCTATACCGTCCATGCGGCCACGGATGTGACCGGGTTCAGCTTTCTGGGCCATCTGCACGAGATGATGGGCGGAAAACTTTCCTGCATCATCGACGCACATGCAGTGCCGGTGCTGCCGGGTGCCGAAAAAGCAGCCAACGATTTTCTCTATACCGCTGCCGGGCAGCGCAACCGCAACCATACCGGGCCTTACGTCACCTTTGAACAGGTGCCTTTTGCCATGGAAGAAGTGCTGTTTGATCCGCAGACTTCCGGCGGTCTGCTGCTGGCCGCTGCGCCGGAAGATGCCGCTACTCTGGAAGCAGAGCTGCAGGCGGCCGGTCTGCCCGCAAAAATCGTGGGCGAGATCATTCCCAAGACCGAACAGGAAATTACCGTAAAATATTAACTGGAGGACAAAATAATGATGCTGAACATCGATGCCCGTGGTGACGCCTGCCCGCTGCCCGTTGTGAAGGCAAAAAAGGCAATTTCCGAATTGAAGGGTGCCGGTGAGGTGGAAGTGCTGGTGGATAACGAGATCGCCGTGCAGAATCTGACCAAAATGGCCCAGCAGAAGGGCTATCAGTACAGTGCCGAAAAGCTGGCAGAGCGGGAATACCGCGTGCTGTTTACCGTAGGTGAAGCGGCAGACGCACCTGCCGAAGAAGCACCGGTCTGTGCACCGGATACCCGCACCGATACTGTGGTGGCCATCGGATCGGACAAAATGGGCATTGGCGCCGAGGAACTGGGCAAGACTTTGCTCAAGGCGTTCGTCTTTGCACTCACCCAGCAGGATCAGCTGCCCAAAACGATTCTGTTCTATAACGGCGGCGCATCCCTGACCTGTGAGGGCTCCCCCATGCTGGAAGACCTGAAGGCACTGGAAGCGCAGGGCGTGGAGATCATGACCTGCGGCACCTGCCTGAACTTCTATGGCCTGACCGAAAAGCTGGCCGTCGGCAGTGTGACCAATATGTACACCATCGTGGAAAAGCTGACCCAGGCCGGTAATGTGGTGAAGCCGTGATCTATCTGGACAATGCCGCCACCACTCTGCACAAACCGCTGCAGGTGGAACAGGCCATGCTGGACGCTCTGCGCACGGCGGGCAACCCGGGACGCGGTGCCCACGAGCCGACCTTGCACGCCAGCCGTCTGGTGTATGCGGCGCGGTGCGCAGTGGCAAAACTGCTGAATGCGCCGGACCCTTCCTGCATTGCATTCACATCCAATGCCACCCAGGCGCTGAACACGGCATTGGGCGGGCTGTTCCGCCAGGGCGACCATATTATCACGACCATTTGTGAGCACAACTCGGTCCTGCGGCCGCTGTACCATCTGCGGGAAATCGGCGTAAACCTCAGCTTCACCGGTGTGGACGAAAAAGGCCGCCTGCGGTATGACCAGTGGGAAGGCTTCCTGCGCCCGGAGACCCGTGCGCTGGTGGTGACCGGCGCTTCCAACGTGACCGGCAACGGAACCGACCTTGCCCGCGCGGCGGAGTTTGCACACCGGCACGGCCTGCTGCTGATCGCAGATGCGGCGCAGACGGCCGGAGAACTGCCTCTGAACGTGCAGGCTCTCGGCATCGACGTGCTGTGTTTCACCGGCCACAAAGCCCTGCTGGGCCCGCAGGGGACCGGTGGGCTGTATGTACGCCCGGGGCTTTCCGTTCGGCCGCTGGTGGTTGGCGGCAGCGGTGTGCACAGCTTTGACGAGCAGCACCCGGCACAGATGCCCACCGCACTGGAAGCGGGCACCCTGAATGTGCCGGGCCTTGCGGGCCTGTGTGCCGGGGTGGAGTGGATTCTGGCGCAGGGTGTGGAAACACTTGCCCGGAGAGAGCAGGCATTGACTGTGCTATTTTATGAGCGTATCCGGGACCTGCCGAACGTGAAAATTTACGGTGACCCGGAGATGACGCCGCGTGCACCCATCGTCTCGCTGAACATCGGGGATGAGGATTCCGCCCGCATCGCGGATATTCTGTGGGAAGAATACGGCATCTGCGTGCGGGCCGGTGCCCACTGCGCCCCGCTGATGCACAAGGCACTTGGCACAGCGGAGCAGGGCACGGTTCGGTTCAGTTTTTCGCACTTCAACACGGAAGCCGAAGTTCTGCAGGCTGCCGCTGCCGTGCGGGAGCTTGCACAGGAGGCATAAGATGCGGATAAAAAAGACCTATGTCGTGCTTTCCTTTCATACAACGCTGGAAGCGATGGAGTGGGAAAAGCAGTGCGCAGAATGCGGTGTCCCGGGGCGGATCATCCCGCTCCCGCGCGAGATCTCGGCGGGCTGCGGTCTTGCGTGGCGGATGCTGCCGGAGGAGTTTGAGCAGTGGCAGCACAAGCTGGACCCGGCCCGTTATGATGCGGTAGCTGCAGTAGAACAGTGAGACCAGGAGGGACGAAACGATGAACGAAACGCCGCTTTATCAGGCGGTCCAAAGCAGGCGGGCTGAGGGCGGCCGTACGCTGGCCTGTGTGCTGGATGGGGAATGCGCTGGGGAACAGCTATTATTATGTGAGGGTGTGCCGGTGTGGCAGTGCGGCGAGACGGAACTCCTTCGCCGAAATCTGCCTGCGCTGCAAAGCTGCACGGCGACCGGTGTGCAGGAGATCAGCGGGCAGCGGGTCTTTGTGGAGCGCTTTGGGGCCGTGCCGCAGCTTGTCGTCTGCGGCGGCGGTCATGTGGCCACGGCTGTAGTCCGTCTGGCAAAGCTGCTGGGTCTGCCGATGCTGGCAATGGATGACCGCGAAGAATATGCCGGTCAGCTGCGGGCAGCTGGCGCAGACACCGTGCTCTGCCAACCCTTCGAAGCGGCGCTGGAGCAGGTGCCCGGCGGATCTGAGACCTATTTTGTGGTGGTGACCCGTGCTCACGCCTTTGATGTGGTGTGCCTGGAAAAGATCCTGCGCAAACCTGCCGCCTATGTGGGCATGATGGGCAGCAAAGGCCGTGCCGCACTGGTGCGCCGTCAACTGCTGGAGCAGGGCATGGATGCGCCGCGTGTGGAAGCACTCTGTGCCCCCATCGGCCTGCCCATTGGCTCCCAGACGGCAGAGGAAATTGCACTTTCCATTCTGGCACAGGTGGTCTCGGTCAAGAACGCCCGCCCGCAGACCGAGGGCTTTTCGTCCGCACTGCTGGATGCGATGCAGCACGCAGACCAGAGCGGACAGAAAGCGGTGCTTGCCGTTATCATTGCCCGGCACGGCTCCACCCCGCGGGAGGTGGGTGCAAAAATGCTGATCTCACAGGATGGCACGCTGACCGGCAGTGTGGGCGGCGGCATTATGGAGCACCGCACCATCCTTGCCGCGCAGGAGATGTTGGCGGGCAAGGCACCGGCGCACCAGACCGTTCATTTTTCTGCGGACGGCAAAAACGAAGATGCAGCGGTGGCGGCCTGCGGCGGCTCCATGGAGCTTTTGCTCACGCTGTTGGAAACAGGAGAGGCACTTTCATGAAAAAAGATTCTCTGATCCTTGTGCGCGGCGGCGGCGACCTTGCCACCGGCACCATCCACCGGCTGTGGAGCGCAGGCCTGCGAATCCTTGTGCTGGAAACAGAGCACCCGGCAGCCATCCGGCGGCAGGTGTCGCTGTGCGAAGCGGTCTATGAGGGCGAGACGACGGTCGAAGGGCTTCGTGCTGTCCGCATTGACACGTTGGAACAGGCACAGGCCGTTTGGGCTGCGAATGCGGTGCCCGTTCTGGTAGACCCGGCGGGCGAGAGCATCCGGCAGGCAAAGCCGGAGATTGTGATCGACGCTATCCTTGCCAAGAAGAACCTCGGCACGACCCGCGATATGGCCCCGCTGACCATCGCCCTTGGCCCGGGCTTTACCGCCGGGCAGGATGTGGACGTGGTGGTGGAAACAAAGCGCGGGCATCGTCTGGGCCGCATCATCCGGGAGGGCACTGCCATCCCGAATACTGGCATCCCCGGCGTGATCGGCGGCTACGGCAAAGAGCGGGTCATCCATGCGCAGACAGCAGGCAACTTTGTGGATGTGCGGAAGATCGGCGACATTGTGGAAGCAGGCGAGACCATTGCCCACATTGAATCAGAAGACGGAACGGTAACGCCTGTGACCACTCAGATCACCGGCATCCTGCGCGGTCTGCTGCGCAGCGGGTACCCGGTCGTGCCCGGTTTCAAGGTGGCCGATGTGGACCCGCGCAAAGAAGAACTCTCCAACTGCTTCTTGATCTCCGATAAGGCCCGCTGCATCGCGGGCAGTGTGCTGGAGCTTGTCTGCGCGCAGCTTTGGACCTGATACAAACGAAAAAAGAGCCTTCGCCCCTGTTTCCGGCGTCCTGCCGAAAGGGGAGCGAAGGCTCTGGTTTGTTATATGGTTCAGTTGCGATAGCACCGGTCCTGGCCGACAAGCCAGTCCTCACACAGACGCTGTGCTTCTTCCAGGCTGCGGCTTTCACAGTCGAAGTATGCACCGCGCATGGAGCAGTAGGAGTAGTGGACCTTTGGAACACCGTTGCCATCCTTGAAGCGTTCGCAGCGTTCTTCGCCGGGCATCAGAAAAAGTTGTTCCATCGTTCCTTCTCCTTTGTGCTTTCTTCTCTATAACGCGAACGCGGCTGCCGGAATGCAGGCCGCACAACGCTTGCTATTGTAGCACATGGAAGGAAAAGTTGCCATTGCCGTTTTGCCCAAAGATACGTTTTGTTTTTCTATGCGGTTGTGGCGCAAAAAGGCTTGACAAAGTCATTCGTGCAGAAGGCGCTCACTTTCCAGGCTTTCCTTCTTGCCGTGGATGCGTCCAAGGCCATAGGACAGCAGTGCGGCACACAGCAGATTGATGATGGAAATCGTCCGCCCGCCGAGCAGGTTGGCAACGCCGATGAGCAGGTTCGCAAGGCAGAGCAGCCAGGTGGTCTTGCCGATACGGTCCAGATGTGCAATGCGGGAGTCGATGTCTGAGAATAGATCGAATGCACCAAGCTCCGCTTTGCGGCGGAAATACATCCAGGTCACACAGCTGCCAACGTATTCGGCACCCAGTCCCTCGACAAAGCTGCGGTAGTCTTTATTGGAGTTCATCTCCATGCGGAAAATATACTCGCCCGGCTCGCAAGGCGCAAAGATATAGGTGGCGAAATACGCCTTTTCCAGCGCCCAGCCGTTCATTGCCATTTCGTTCAGCCAGCGCTCCTCTTTTTCAAAGTCCCATTCCCAAAAGACCCGGTGGATGGTTTTTCGTTCGCTCATCACAATTTCTCCTGTAAGATGCTCTCGCCGTTTGCAACCAGCTGCTGCAAACGAGCCAGTTCGTGCTTCAAAATCAGCAGACCCTCGTCGGTCAGTTGATACTCTTTTTTGCGGCTGCCATGCTCAATTGGCAGCTGGCGGATCCAGCCCTTTTCACAAAGGGAGTTCAGCGCGCCATACAGTGTCCCGGCGGCAAGGCGGACCCGCCCGCCGGAAAGCTGCTCGGTCTGTTGCATGATGCCGTAACCATGCTGTGGGCGGTAGAGAGAAAGCAGAATGTAATAGGTGGATTCGGTCAATGCAAGGTTTTCCATTGCAGGGTTCACCTCCGTTCTATCGAAGCTCGATGTATCGTCAAGCGATATATCGCAAATTCAGTATATCGCTTGACGATATAATTTGTCAACCCCTTTTTTGAAAATTTTGCTGCAGTAAACGCAGCACTCTGTCCAAAACAGCATTTTTGCCCCTGCACGAAAGAAATACTTCCGCAGCAGAAGTCCTGATCGTGTGTATGGAAAAAGCGATGGAGGAGAGAAAAATATTTTGTGCAATTTTCACAGTTTTCTAATTGATGTTTTGGTGGTACAATAGGAGCATCAAACTAGGTCTTTTCGGGAGGAGCACATGGCAGAAAAGAATATCGAACTGGATAGTGTGGAGATCGCGGCTGCCGTTTTTGGCAACTGTGACCGGAACATCCGCCTTTTGGAAAAGGAGTTTTCCGTCACGGCGGTCTGCCGGGGCACGCAGCTCCGCCTTTCGGGCGAAGCCGCCAATGTTGCGGCCGCGAACCGCGCTGTGGAAGGCATGCTTCTCCTCATCGAGAACCACACGCCGCTGGAAGATCAGACCGTGCGCTACTGCATCAGCCTGGCGCACGATGGGGCAGAGAAGCGGGTCAAGGAGCTGACCGAAGATTTTGTCACGGTCACGGTGAAAGGGCGGCCCATCCGCCCGAAGACGCTGGGCCAGAAGGAATACCTGAACGCTATCCGCACCAACGCTATCACCTTCGGCGTCGGCCCGGCGGGCACCGGCAAGACTTACCTGGCCGTGGCCATGGCGGTGAAAGCCTTCAAGGCCAAGGACGTGTCCCGCATCGTGCTGACCCGCCCGGCGGTGGAAGCCGGCGAAAAGCTGGGTTTCCTGCCCGGCGACCTGCAGCAGAAGGTGGACCCCTACCTGCGCCCGCTGTACGACGGCCTGTTCGATATGCTGGGTGCCGAGACCTATGAGCGGCTGGTGGAAAAGCAGATCATTGAAGTGGCACCGCTGGCCTACATGCGCGGCCGCACGCTGGATGATTCCTTCATCATTCTGGATGAAGCGCAGAACACCACGCCCGAGCAGATGAAGATGTTCCTCACCCGCATGGGCGTGGGCTCCAAGGTGGTCGTGACCGGTGACGTGACCCAGATCGACCTGCCGGAACGCACCCGCAGCGGCCTTGTGGATGCACTGCATGTGCTGAAAAATGTCAACGGCATCGCGCAGTGCTATTTCACCGAAAAAGATGTTGTACGCCACCGCTTAGTGCAGGAGATCATCAAAGCGTATGAAAAAGCTGCACACCCGGAAAAATAAAAAAACAGACAGAACTCTGATCGAAAAAATGGAAAGGAGTGGACTGATTTATGTCCAATAAAGTTTTGATCACCAACTCCCAGAAGGCCGTGAAGGTCCCTTCGGGCCTGCGCATCCTGATCCGCCGCGCCTGCAACGCAGTGCTGGAATACGAGCATTTTGATGCACCCGCCGAGATCAGCGTCACCTTCGTGGACAATGCGGCCATTGCCGAGTTGAACAACCAGTACCGCAACAAGCCGATGCCCACCGACGTGCTCAGCTTTCCTCTGGGCGAGAACGGCAAATACGATGTGGACGAGAACAACGGCTGCATGATGCTGGGCGATATCGTCATCAGCATGGAGCGTGCCCTGGAGCAGGCAAATCTCTACGGCCATCCGCTGCAGCGCGAAGTGGCCTTTCTGACCGTGCACTCCATGCTGCACCTGCTGGGCTACGACCACGAGAACGGCGGCCTGGAGGCCATGCGGATGCGCGAAAAAGAGGAAGCCGTTCTGCTGCAGCTGGGTCTGCCCCGCACCGTCAGCTACACGGAGTAAGCCAAACGATCGGAAATCACTGTGCGGATGCCGCACGAACAACAGACAGGAGCTTGATTTTGAGTAACGCTACACCCATTCAGGGTCATTATGATACATCTTCCGTTTTTGTCGCCGTGATCGGCCGCCCCAATGTGGGCAAATCCAGCCTGACCAACCTGCTTGTGGGCGAAAAGGTGGCCATCGTCACCTCCAAGCCGCAGACCACCCGTACCCGCATCACTGGCGTTATCACCCGCGGTCCGCTGCAGTATGTGCTGCTGGACACCCCGGGCGTGCACAAGGCCCGCAACAAGCTGGGCAAGCGAATGGACAAGACCGCCAGCGATTCCATTGCGGATGTGGACGTCTCCATGATGCTGTTCGAGCCCTACGGTGCGCTGAATGAATCGGAAATGACTCTTGTGGAGATGCTGCGCAGCAGCGGCGGCCCGGCCATTGCGGTCATCAACAAGACCGACCTCGTCAAGGAGCCTGCCGATCTGGAAGCGCGCAAAGAAGAATTGAAGGCGCTGGGCGTATTCGATGACATTTATACCGTCAGCGTCCGCGATAACGACGGCTGCGAAGCATTGTTCGATGCGTTGAGCCGCTACGCCGTGGAGGGCCCGCATTACTTCGACGATGACGCTTACACCGATATGCCGGAAAAAGAGCTGGTGGCAGAGGTCATCCGTGAAAAAGCCCTGCTCTACATGCGGGACGAGATCCCGCACGGCATCGCCGTGGTGGTGGAGCGCTTCAAAGAGCGCCCGGGCACTGACCTGATCGACATCGACGTGAACATCTACTGTGAGCGCGAGAGCCACAAGGGGATGGTCATCGGCAAAGGCGGTGCCATGCTGAAAAAGATCGCCAGCGCTGCCCGTGCCGACTGCGAGGAGTTCCTCGGCTGCCGCGTCAACCTGCAGTGCTGGGTGAAGGTAAAGTCGGATTGGCGGGACAACGAGTTTTTGCTGAACAACTTCGGCTTCAAGCAGAACAGCAACAACCGTTGACAGGGCAGATTTTCCTTGCATGAATACCCGAGGAATACCGGACACTATCCAAAAGCACATGCAGGGAAGGCGGGATACCCCATGAACGTTCAGGCCAGCTGGCAGGCGTTTGCCTGCACGGGGAACATTCTCCGGTATCTCGACTACAAACATCAGGAACAGCCGACAGGAGGCACAGACGATGGAACCCTTTGTGACGATGGGCCTGGTGCTGAAAGAAACACAATACCGGGAAGCAGACCGGATCCTTACGATCCTGACCCCGAAGCTGGGGGTGATCTCGGCACTGGCCAAAAACAGCATGCGGGTCACCAATAAGCTGTTCAGCGGCTGCGGTTTGTTCTGTTATTCCGAGTTCACACTGGTAAAAGGCCGCAACATGTATGTGGTGCAGGAGGCAGACGTTGAGAACGTCTTTTATGATGTCTCCAAAAGTCTGGAAGGCGTAGGCGTGGCCATGTATCTGGCCGAAATGACCTACACCCTTTCGCCCACCGGGCAGGAGGCGGAAAAGGAGCTTCGGCTTTTGCTCAACTGCCTGTACATGATCAGCAAGGGCAAAGCAGACCCGCGCGTGGTCAAGGCTGTTTTTGAGCTGCGCACCATGAGTGAATGCGGCTTTATGCCGCAGCTTGCGTGCTGCCGAGACTGCGGTGCCTACGAGGGCGACACGTTCTATCTGGACGTGCAGGAAGGGCATCTGCTGTGTGCAGACTGTGCCGCAAAAGCGGGCAAAAGCTGCAACCTGGACCGCGGTGCGCTGTATGCGCTGCGGCACATCTGCCTTGTGGACGACAAAAAAATATTTGCATTCAAAATCTCTCTGGGCAGCCTGGCAAAGCTTTCCGCAGTGGCAGAGCACTATGCGCTGGTCCATCTGGACAAGCCGCTGAAAAGCTACAGCTTTCTGAAATCGGTCCTGCCCTGACCCAAAAGGAATATCTATGGAAACAAGTTACTTAAAGACACTGGAACTGGATAAGATCATTGCCCGCGCTGCCGAAGGCTGTGTGTGCAAAGAGGCCCGGGAAAAGCTGCTGGCGCTGGAGCCGCAGTGTGACCCGGACGAAGTGCGCTATGCATTGGAGCAGACCGATGCCATCAACACGCTGCTGATCAAAAACGGTTCCCCGCGCTTTGGCGGGGTCGAGGGCGTCAGCCAGCTGGCGGCCCGCGCCGTCAAGGGCGGTGTACTGTCCATGGGCGAACTGCTGATGGTGGCAGGTGCCCTGCGCAATTTCCAGAACCTGACCAGCTGGTACGGCGCTTCGGAACACGACGCCCTGCCGACGGACGATTTGTTCTATGCTCTGGCCCCGCAGCCGGGGCTGGAGCAGCAGATCTCCAGCGCCATTCTGGCACCGGACGCCATGGCAGACACCGCGTCTTACACCCTGAACGACCTGCGCAAGAAGATCCGCGCCACCGAGAACAGCATTCGTGACCGGCTGGAAAGCATGGTGCGCAACATGGACACCTCCAAGTACCTGCAGGAGAGCGTGGTCTCCATGCGCAACGGCCGTTATGTTGTGCCGGTCAAGAGCGAGTACCGCGGCGAGGTGAGCGGCATCATCCACGATGTGTCGTCCACCGGTGCCACGGTCTTTGTGGAGCCCCAGGCCGTTGTGGAGGCCAACGCCCGCATTTTGCAGTACCGCGCCCAGGAAGCGCAGGAGATCGAGCGCATCCTGGTAGCTTTCACTGCACAGGTGGCAGCCATTGAACCGCAGTTCCAGTACAGCTACAAAGCTATGCTGGATATCGACGTGCTGCTGGCAAAGGCGCGTCTGGCGCTGGACCTCAAGGCATTCAAACCCGCCGTCCGCACCGACAATTCCTTCTCGCTCATCCGTGCACGCCACCCGCTGATCGACCCCAAAAAGTGTGTGCCGGTGGATATCGCACTGGGCAGGGAATATGATTCCCTCATCATCACCGGCCCGAACACCGGCGGTAAGACCGTCACCCTGAAAACGGCCGGTCTGCTGTGTGCTATGGCACAGTGCGGCTTTCTTATCCCGGCCGACGAGCGCAGCGAGATCTGCGTGTTTGATGAATTCCTGGTGGATATCGGCGACGAACAGAGCATTGAACAGAGCCTTTCCACCTTCTCCGGCCACATGAAAAAGATCACCGGCATTCTGGAACTGGCCATGCCGCACACCCTTGTCCTGTTAGACGAGCTGGGTGCCGGTACGGACCCGGCCGAGGGTGCTGCGCTGGCCGTCGCCATCATTGAAGAACTGCGCCGCCGCGGCGTACTGCTGATGGCCACCACCCATTACGCAGAACTGAAGGTCTTCGCGTTGGAAACAAAGGGTGTCGTCAATGCCAGCTGTGAGTTTGATCTGGAAACCCTGCGCCCGACCTACAAACTGAGCGTCGGCGTGCCGGGCAAATCCAATGCATTTCTCATCAGCGAAAAGCTGGGTATTCCGGAGCGGGTCATCGAAGCGGCACAGCAGCATCTTTCTGCCGAAGATAAGCGGCTGGATGCCGTTCTGGGCCAGCTGGATGATTTGAAACTGCAGCTAAAAGAGAGCCAGAACGAGGTCGAGGAGCTGAAAAACGAAGCTTCTCACCAGCTGGAAGCGGCTCAGAAGAAGCGCGATGAATTGATCCAGCAGGGCGAAAATGAGTTGGAAGCAGCCCGTGCCAAGGCCCGTGCACTGGCACAGCAGGTGGAGAGCCAGGCCTATGCTCTGACGGACGAGCTGCGTCAGCTGCAAAAGGATGAGCGCATGAGCACCCAGCAGAAGGCCCAGCGCGCCCGCGAGATCGCCAAGAAGGAGTCTGAAAAGCTCTTTATGGGCACCGAGGTAGTGCACAACCCCGTCAAGGAGTTCGTGCCGCTGAAAGAGGTCAAGGTGGGGCAGGAGGTCTGCATTGCTGAGCTGAACCAGCTGGCCACCGTGATGGCACTGCCGGATAAAAACGGCGACGTGCTGGTGCGTGCGGGCATCATCAAGACGAAGGTCCCGCTCAAGGGGTTGAAGCAGCCGGAAAAACTGGTGAAAGAGAAGAAGCCGCAGACCAAGGCGCAGCAGCGCTACTCCCGCCTGACTGGCGACGCAAACCGGCCGAACGGCAGGGTAGAGCGGGTGCAGCGCACGGCCAAGATGGAGTGCAATCTGCTGGGTCTGACCGTGGATGAAGCTCTGCCGGAGGTGGATTCCTTCATCGACCGTGCCATCCTGAACGGGCAGACGGTGGTCTACCTGATCCACGGCAACGGCACCGGTGCCCTGCGCACGGCGATCCACAAGCATCTGCGCGGCAGCCGCATGGTCAAGAGCTTCCGTCTGGGCCGCTATGGCGAGGGCGAAAGCGGCGTGACCGTGGTCGAGCTGAAGTAAATTTGAACTTTTCAAAAACTGCCTGAGCGTTCTGCCCGGGCAGTTTTTGCTTGCATGGCAAGAAAAAGCCGAGTATACTCGTATTATAATAAAATCGAGTAAAACAGACAGGAAGTACATCCCATGGCCAATCGTCACGCAGCACCGCACCGAAAACGAAAAAGCAAGCGGAAGGAACGCCCGCTCCTCGGCACAGCGCTCGTGCTGTGCTTTTGCACGCTGGCCTTCGTGTTTGCCGGTTTTCTCTGGCGGGAAGCACTCCGGACCTCCACGCAGGTGCCGGAACGTCAAATCATCTCAGACGACGACTTCCGTCCGCAGGTCGGTGACCCGCCATACCGCGTGGCGATCGACGCCGGGCACGGCGGCAGCGACCCGGGCGCAAGGGGAGTCGTGGAAGAAAAAGATGTTACCGCAGCGACGGCCTCTGCATTGCTCCAATGGCTGGAGCAGGACTCCAATTATATCCCGCTGCAGACGCGGGAAAGCTTTGATGTGACCGCAACACCCGCCGAGCGTGCAGCTGCGGCCAGGGCGCAGGCCCCGCAGCTGCTGCTTTCCGTCCATGCAAACTCCGCGGCCAATGGCTCCACCGCGGCGGGCTTTGAGTGCTATCCGTCGGTGCCGGGCCGCACATGGCACGCGGAAAGCTTTTACTTTGCGCGGCTGCTGGCCAGCGGAATGCAGGCTGCCGGGGCTTCGCTGCGCGGGCGCGGGGGAGTCCGATACATTTATTATCTGGAAAACGACCAGAAACAGCTTGTGGAAAGTACTCACACCGAAGTGCGGGCAGAGCGCAGCTTCACCTTGCTGGAAGATGTGGATTGCCCGGCCGTTCTGGCCGAACAGTGCTTTGTGACCAGTGCAGAGGATGTGGAACGCTTTGGCAGTGAGGAAGGCTGCCGGAAGGTGGCGCGAATCTATTATGAAGCGATCTGCGCATACTTTGGCACACAGCCATTGCCGGAATAAAAAACATCGCATCCCCAAAGAAGAAAAAGCGTGTTTCGCTCCTTTGAAGTGCCTTTATAAAGAACACGGCATCCACCCGGGAATACAAGTATGAACGAACCGTTTTACAAAACGATGCCGGAATACGCCCGGAGCACTATGAACCGCCGCCGGAATCTCTGTAGAAAGAGAGAAGGGCGGCAGCTTTTTTGATAGCCATTGTTTCGTATAATGCACGTTATGCGAAATATAGGGAAGTGAAAAAAGCCACTTTTCCGGTTTTTGAGCCTTTTTCGGCTGTCTGGCCCCATTTGGGCTCTGCGGACTCTTTGAGCCTGGTTTTGCTTTGGTTATCATTTTTTGTTGTTACAAGTTCTGTTTTATTTGTTTTTCCATTTCCATTCAAACGCAATCTTTCTTTATCCGTTCGCCGTTTGTTTTCATTATTATGATATTATGATATTCTCGCGGCGTGGTTTTCTTTTTACCGTTCACATTGGCTTTGCAAACACCATCAAAAAACTCCCGGCAAGCATCTGTCTGTCCGACAGTGTTTGTCAGGAGTTCCAATCGTTCATCTGCGTTAAGTAAAAATCCGTACACATGACCCACGGTTCATCGGGCTCCCGATGTCGGATCCGATGGTTCCGAAAGCGCACCTTCAGGCAGATCCAGGCCAAAGCCTTCCTTGGCGGCACCTGTAAGCGCTGGTGCGGGGGCATTCTCATCCGATTCGTCTTGGAATTCTGGCGAAGATACGTCACTTTCGTTCAAAGACGCATCAGATTCCCCAAGGGCCTTCCCTGCCTCGGCTCCTGTTGTATCCAAGCTTGCACGAGAGGTCTTCTTACGCGAGACCTTGCCCAGCGGATTTTCTTCGATGGCGGTGCGCACCTGAAATTCCTGTAGGTGCGTGTAAATTTGGGTCGTGGAAACGCTGCTGTGGCCCAGCAGCTGCTTGAGGGTCAGGATATCCACATTGCCGGTCTGGTACATCAGCGTGGCAGCGGTGTGGCGCAGCTTATGGGTGGAAAAGCCCTTCAGCCCGGCTGCTTTCATGGCACCGGTCACCAGCTGTTCCACCCTTCGGTTGCCGATGCGCTCCTTGCGCCGCCGGGTGATGAACACCGCACGTTCCTTCGGCAAAAGCCCTTCCATCGTGTTGCGCTTGTTCAGGTACAGCTGCAGCGCCTCCATGCAGGCATCGTTCAGGTAGACCATGCGCTCTTTATGGCCCTTGCCAAACAGCCGAATCTGACGGTTTTCCATATCGATGTCTTCCAGATCCATGCCCACCAGCTCTGCCAGACGCATCCCGCAGTTCAAAAACAGTACCACCATGCAGTAATCCCGCTCCGGGAAGTCGCTCTGGAACTGGGTGCTTTCCAGCAGATCCATGGACTGCTCTGCCGTCAGATATTTGGGCAGGACTTTATCCTGTTTGGGCGGATGGATGGCGGCTGTGGGGTCAGCTTCCAGCTTGTTGACCTGATTGACCAGATAATCATAGAAGCCGTGCAGGCTGGCGAGCCGCCGAGCGGTCGAGGACTTTTTGTTGCCGCATTCGCTGCCCAGAAAGTACAGATATTCGTAGATATCTTCCTTTGTCACGCTGGCCCAGAACGCGGCATCCAAGCCTTTCGGGTCGATATCCTTCAATTCACAGTCCGCCGGGACAAGCCCGCGCCGACGCTTCATAAAGCGGCTGAACCCGCGCAGGTCGCAGTAATAGCTGAAGGCGGTGTTTGCGCTCTTGCCCGCGATCACTTCCAGATAGCGCACATAGGTCACGACGTCCGGCGAGGCATCCTCAAAGGGCTTGTGTTTGCCCGGATTTTTTTCATCAAGGTAGATCGACATAGTTCCCTCTTACAAGCGGTCGGTTTTCAGTGCGTTGATGGCATCGCTGATATAAGCCGCACCGATCAGCTGCATTCCCGGATAATCCGCCGGGTTCAGGTGGTTCAGGCTGTGCTTCGGGATGACCGCGCGCTCAAAACCGATGCGCTCTGCCTCATGCAGACGCTGCTCCAGATTCGGCACACTGCGCACCTCACCGCCCAGGCCTACTTCGCCGATGGCGATCAGCTTATCGCTGACCGGGCGGTCCAGCAGCGACGAGACCATGCTCAGGCAGACAGAAAGGTCGCAGGCGGTATCTCGCAGAGCGATACCGCCGACAATGTTGACATAGACATCCAGATTGCCGAAGAAATAGCCTGCACGCTTTTCCAGCACGGCGATCAGAAGGTTCATGCGGTTGTAGTCGTAGCCGCTGCAGGCACGGCGCGGGGCCGGAAAATTCGTTTTTGTGGCCAGTGCCTGGATCTCGCTCAGAATGGGCCGACTTCCCTCAATGGTGCAGGCCACACAGTTGCCGGAGACACCCAGCGGACGGCCTTCCAACAGCATCTGGGACGGGTTTTCGATCTCGGCAAGGCCCTGCCCGGTCATGTCGAACATACCCAGCTCATTGGTGGAGCCATAGCGGTTTTTGGCCGCACGCAGAATGCGGTACGGCAGCATTTTGTCGCCCTCGAAGTACAGCACGGTATCCACGATGTGCTCCATCACCTTCGGGCCTGCAATGGCACCGTCCTTGTTCACATGGCCCACGATGAACATGGGGATCTCCTGCTTTTTGGCCACAGCCAGCAGCCGCGCGGCACTCTCCTTCACCTGGCTGACCGTACCGGACGAAGACGCAATGTCCATGCAGCGCATGGTCTGGATGGAGTCGATGACTACAAGGTCCGGCTTTTCCTTTTCGATCAGGCCACAGATCTCGTCCACGTCATTCTCGGCGGCCAGAAAGATGTTCTCCTGCGGCACTTTCAGGCGCGCCGCCCGCAGCTTGACCTGCCGCACCGACTCCTCACCGGTGATATACAGTACCGTGTGCTGATTCGAGATGGCACCGCACAGCTGCAGCAGCATCGTGGATTTTCCCACGCCCGGCTCACCGCTCAGCAGCACCACGCCGCCCAGCACGATGCCTCCACCCAGCACGCGGTCCAGCTCAGAGATGCCGGTCAAAATGCGGCTTTTTTCTTCCGTGGTGCTGATCTCCGAAAGGCGCTTTGCCGTCAGGGTCGTCACGCCTTCCTGTCTGGCAGCGGCCGCCTGCCGGGCGGCCGTGGTGCCCGCCTTCGGGGCTTCGGCCACAACATCCTCATTCATCGTGTTCCAACTGCCGCAGCTGGGGCAGCGGCCCATCCAGCGAGGGCTTGTCTCCCCGCAGTTGGAACAGACGTATACAGTTTTCAGCTTCGGTTCTTTCATGGATATTCTCCTGCTGTTTCACATAATGTTTTTCATTATTGTAGCACACTGCGGTTCTTCCTGCAAGAAAAGCAGCTGCGTTTTATTCAGAACAGCCTGCTTTCCAGGCAGGCCAGCCCGGCTGCCGCCCCGCACAAGGGCAAAAAGAGAACGAGCGTCAGCAGGTACTGGCGGAATAACACTGCCGCGCCCGGGCGTTCCGCACCGGGATGCACCGTCCGGAAAGAGTATGCCCGGATGCGGCCGCTGACACGCAGAGCTGCCGCGCCCAGAAGGCACAGGCAGGCCGCCGCCGCAGATGCCGGAACTGCGGTAAGCAAAAGGAGCAGAGCTTTTCCGCCAAGGCTTGTCCCGGAAAAAAGCTGGACCGTCAGGATGCCGTTCCCGGCCCCATAAAGCATCATGAACAGAACGATCAGCACCGGCCCAAAAGCGGAAAAGCCCAGCAGGAACAGGCAGGTCGCCGCGGCCAACAGGGTGATGTATTCTGCCGTAAAGATCGCTGCCGCCGCATGGGTACCGGAAGCCGAAAAAAGCGCAAGCCAGCTCTGAAGATAAGCGCGCAGCCATTCCAGCTGCGGCGCATTGCACAGCGCGTACAGGACACCGGCCGCAGCGCTCCCGGCCAGAAAAGCCGCCGCCAGCATTCCACTGCCCGGAAAGGCCTGCGCAGCACCCCGCCGGGCAGGGACGGGCGCTGCATGCACTTCCGGCTGCACTGTGCCGGGTGCTTCTTGTGGGGCCTCATTTTCGAATGTGTTCGCATCGCATGCCGGGACCGGCAGCAGCGATCGTTCTGCCGCATCCGGTGCAGTGTGATTTGCAAGGGGGGCATCCGGTTCATAGATCCACATCGTTCGTTCCCCTTCCCTCAGCCGAGATGTTTTTTCGGGTGGCTGCGCACACCAAGGAAGCCGCCCAGACTGCCGCACAGGATGACCGCTGCAAAGCGCATCCATGCCGCGCTTTCCGTAAACACGCCGGACGGCAGCGCCAGCACGAACAGCAGCGCCGCAAACCAGAGCCCCTGTGCGATGCCGCAGAAAAGACCGCGCTCCTGTTTGCAGAACGCCGTCACCCATCCACTGCAAAAGCTGCCAAACCCCACCGCAGCTGCGGCCAGCGGCACAGCCACAGAGCCGGAACAATGGTGTGACGCCATCCATGCAGCAAACCCCAGCAGGCTGCAGGCCGATGCCAGGACCCCAACAAGGCCTGCCAGAAGCCAGACCCGAAGCACCGATGCAAAATTCTTCTTTTCAGACATAAAAACACGCCTCCCTGCCAGAACTCTATGCAGGGAGGCGTGTTCATTATGCATTGGCAGGAAAGGCTTACTTCTTGTCGGAGCCAGCCTTGTCCATGTTCAGCTTCTCAACAGAAGCGATGGCAGTCTTGGTGAAGCGGATCTTCACGCGGTCTGCGCCGGTCTCCAGAACAAAGGTGTCGTCCTTGATGGCAACGACGCGGCCGATCACACCGCCGATGGTGGTGACCTGATCGCCGATTTCCAGGCTGCTGCGCATGGCGGCATCCTTCTTTTCCTGCTTCTTCTGGGGACGATAGATCATGAAGTACAGCAGGACCAGCATCAGTGCCAGCGTGAAGAACAGGCTGATGTAGCCCTCGGACGTGGTGGTCAGAAATTGCATGGTGCAAAGTCTCCTCTCAAAATTCAGATAAAACTATTATACCTTTTTAAACGACCCGTTTCAAGGTTTATTCTCAAATTCGGGTGTCCAGAAGCTTTACATATTTGTCGTGGAAGGCGGTGAAGGTACCTGCATCCAGCTCATCGCGGATACGCTCCATCAGATGATTGTAGAACCAGAGGTTGTGCATCACGGCCAGACGCATGCCAAGGATCTCCTCGGCCTTGAACAGGTGGCGGATATAGGCGCGGGAATAGTTCCGGCAGGCCGGGCAGCCGCACAGCGGGTCGATGGGGCGCTCATCGCGCTCGTACTTGGCATTCTTGATATTGATGATGCCGCCCCAGGTGTTCAGATGGCCGTGACGGGCATTGCGGCTGGGCATGACGCAGTCGAACAGGTCCACACCACGGGAGACTGCTTCAATGATGTTGCCGGGGGTGCCCACACCCATCAGATAACGAATTTTATCCTTAGGCATGTAGGGCTCCACCTGGCTGATGATCTCATACATCACCTCGGTGGGCTCACCCACGGCAAGGCCGCCGATGGCATAGCCGTCAAGGTCAAGGTCAGCGATCTGCTTCATGTGCTCCACACGCAGGTCTGCAAAAGTGCAGCCCTGGTTGATGCCGAACAGCAGCTGATCCGGGTTGACCGAGATGCCTTCGTGCTTCAGGCGGGCCATCTCGGCCTTGCAGCGCTTCAGCCAGCGGGTGGTACGCGCGCAGCTGGCCTCGGAGTAGTCGTGCTGGGCCGGGTTCTCCACGCACTCGTCAAAGGCCATGGCAATGGTGGAGCCGAGGTTTGCCTGGATCTGCATGCTCTCCTCCGGGCCCATGAAGATGCGGTGGCCGTCCAGATGAGAGGCAAAGGTCACGCCTTCCTCGGTGATCTTGCGCAGCTTGGCCAGGCTGAACACCTGGAACCCGCCGCTGTCGGTCAGGATGGGGCCATCCCAGCGGGTGAACTTGTGCAGGCCGCCCATGTCGGCCACCAGCTTGTCGCCGGGGCGCAAATGCAGATGGTAGGTGTTGCACAGCATGACCTGCGCGCCGATGTCCTTCAGGTCGTGTGCGGACAGGCCGCCCTTGATGGCACCTGCGGTGGCCACGTTCTGGAAAGCGGGCGTCTGCACCGTGCCGTGCACGGTCTTGAACTCGCCCCGCCGGGCATCGTGTTCCTGTTTGAGCAGTTTGTAAGTCGTCAAAGAAGGCATGATTTTTGTTCCTTTCTGTGCACGGAAAACAGCCGTGCGATCTCAACGAAAAAGCCCGGAGCGGACTTTTTCAGTCACAGAAGATTTCGTCTCTTTTTGCAAAAATGCAACGCAGCACCGTCATAAAATTACAAGATGGCCATGGCGTCGCCAAAAGAGAAAAATCTGTAACGTTCCTGAACGGCAACCTTATAAGCTGCCATGGTCTTTTCGTAGCCGTACAAGGCCGACACCAGCATGATGAGGGTGCTTTCCGGCAGATGGAAGTTGGTGATGAGGCCGTCGATGCAGTTGAACTTGACGCCCGGGTACAGGAAGATGGAGGTGTTGCCACTGCAGGCACGGATCTCGCCATACTTTGCGGCAACAGCTTCCAGCGTGCGGCAGCTGGTGGTGCCCACGGCGATGACGCGGTGGCCCGCAGCTTTAGTGTCGCGGATCATCTGCGCAGTCTTTTCGTCGATGCAGTACCACTCGCTGTGCATCTTGTGGTCGGTGATCTCGTCCTCCTGCACGGGGCGGAAGGTACCCAGGCCCACATGCAGGGTCACCTCAGCAATATTCACACCCTTGGCGCGGATGGTATCCATCAGCTCCGGGGTGAAGTGCAGGCCGGCCGTGGGGGCTGCCGCGCTGCCCAGCTCCTTCGCGTAAACGGTCTGGTACTGGCTCTGGTCTTCCAGCTGCTTTGTGATATAGGGCGGCAGCGGCATTTTGCCGAATTCGTCCAGCTTTTCATAAAGCGTCTCGGTATCGTAATAAAATGTAACGTACTTATTGCCGTCTTCCAGCGTTTCGTCCACCACGGCGGTCAGGGACCCGTCGCCGAAGCTCACCTTCGTACCGGGCTGCATCCGCTTGCCGGGCTTTGCCAGGCATTCCCACTGATCACCCTTGACCTGACGCAGCAGCAGCAGCTCACACACGGCACCGGTGGGCTGCTTGATGCCCACGATGCGTGCCGGCAGCACCTTGGAATTGTTCACCACCAGCAGGTCACCCGGCTCCAGGTAATCCGGCAGGTCGTGGAAGATCTTGTGCTGGATGCTGTCGTCTTTCTGGCTCAAAACCATCAGCCGTGCAGAGTCGCGGGGGTCTGCCGGTTCCTGCGCAATAAGTTCTTTGGGTAAATCATACCAAAAATCTTTTTTCAACATAGGACTCAATTTGCCTTTCCGATGATTGACACGGACACCGTATCAATGATATCATAAAATCTGTATAAGCAGTATCTATTATATTGCATCGGTGTCCGGTTTGCAAGCCGTGAATCTGTGTAATAGAAATATTTATTGAGTTCTCTTTTTCGAAAGGAAGGGTACCGGAAATGGAAAAACAGTATAAAGTGGGTATCGTAGGCGCAACCGGCATGGTGGGCCAGCGTTTTGTGACGCTGCTGGAGAACCACCCCTGGTTCAAGCTGACCGTCGTGGCCGCATCCGGCCGCAGCGCAGGCAAAACGTATGAGGAGGCCGTTGGCCCCCGCTGGGCCATGACCACCCCCATGCCGGAGAGCGTGAAGAAGATGATCGTGGCAGACGCTTCCAAGGTGGAAGAAGTTGCCTCTCAGGTGGATTTCATTTTCTGCGCCGTCAACATGCCGAAGGATGAGATCAAGGCACTGGAAGAAGCCTATGCAAAGGCCGAGTGCCCGGTGGTCTCCAACAACAGCGCAAACCGCTTTACCCCGGATGTGCCCATGGTGGTGCCCGAGATCAACGCCGACCACATCGAGATCATTGCCGCCCAGCGCAAGCGTCTGGGCACCAAGCGCGGCTTCATCGCCGTCAAGTCCAACTGCAGCCTGCAGAGCTATGTTCCCGCCCTGCACCCGCTGATGAAGGATTTCGGCGTCAGCAAGGCGCTGGTGTGCACCTATCAGGCCATCTCCGGTGCCGGCAAGACCTTTGACCGCATGCCCGAGATCGTGGATAACGTCATCCCCTACATCGGCGGCGAGGAAGAAAAGAGCGAGCGCGAGCCGCTCAAGCTGTGGGGCCACATTGAGGGCGACCACATCGTCAATGCCGAGAAGCCGGTCATCACCGCACAGTGCTTCCGCGTGCCCGTTTCCGACGGCCACACCGCTGCCGTGTTCGTGAGCTTTGACAAGAAGCCCACCAAAGAGCAGATGATCGAAGCCTGGGAGAAGTTCCGCGGCCCCGCTCAGGAGCTGAACCTGCCCAGCGCACCCAAGCAGTTCCTGCACTACTTCACCGAGCCGGATCGTCCGCAGCCCAAGCTGGACCGCAACACCGAGAACGGCATGGCTGTGTGCATCGGCCGCCTGCGCGAGGACACCCTGTTCGATTACAAGTTTGCCTGCATGAGCCACAACACCCTGCGCGGTGCTGCAGGCGGCGGCGTGCTGCTGGCCGAGCTGCTGGCCGCAAAGGGCTATTTTGACTGAGTATATTTTGCGTGAGAACGCATACAAAGGAGTTTTTAGGTTATGAAGAATCCTGTCTTTACCGGCGCGGGTGTTGCCATCATCACCCCGATGTACGAGGACGGAAGCATCAATTTTGACGAGCTGGGCCGCATCATCGAAGATCAGATCGCACACCACACCGACGCGATCGTCATCTGCGGCACTACCGGCGAGTGCTCCACCATGACCGACGAGGAACAGCTGGCTGCCATCAAGTACACTGTGGATGTCGTCAACCACCGTGTGCCCGTCATTGCAGGTGCCGGTTCCAATGACACCGACCACGGCTGTGCCCTGGCTGCAAAGTCTGCCGAGTGCGGTGCCGACGCCCTGCTGATGGTCACCCCCTACTACAACAAGACCACGCAGGCTGGTCTGGTGGCCCACTTTACCGCCATGGCAGAGGCCGGCGGCATCCCGGTGATCGTGTACAATGTGCCGTCCCGCACCGGCCTGAACATTGCGCCTGAGACCGCTCTGGAGCTGAGCAAGCACCCGCTGATCAACGGCATCAAGGAAGCCTCCGGCAACATCTCCCAGGTGGCCAAGATCGCACAGCTGTGCGGTGACGAGCTGAACATCTACTCCGGCAACGATGATCAGGTGGTTCCCCTGCTGGCTCTGGGCGGCAAGGGCGTCATCAGCGTCGTCTCCAACGTCAAGCCTCAGCTGGTGCACGACTGCTGCCAGGCCTTCTTTGACGGTGACACTGCCAAGGCACGCGACCTGCAGCTGGAAATGCTGCCGCTGGCCGATGCACTGTTCTGCGAGGTGAACCCCATCCCGGTGAAGTACGCCATGAACGTGCTGGGCTGGGAAGCCGGCGAGTGCCGCCTGCCGCTGGTGGAACCCAGCGACGCCCACAAGGAGCAGATTGAAAAGACTCTGCAGGCAGCAGGCCTCATCCAGGAATAAATTCATTTGCGCGCGAATGCCCGGCGGAAATTCCAGCCCGGGCATTTTGCCGTATTCGCCGCGGGGAAAACTGCGGTGGGAAAGGATAAAAACTATGACGGAAATTGTGATTCAGGGCATCGGCGGCCGCATGGGCCATGTGCTGTGCGAGATGATCGCGCAGCGCGACGACTGCCGCGTGATCGCCGGTATCGACGTGAAGGACGGCGAGCAGAACGGTATCCCTGTATACGACAGTCTGGAAAAGCTGGACGGCAAGGGTGATGTCATCATCGACTTCAGCTCTCCGGCCGCTGTGGAAAAGGCTCTGCCCTACTGCGAAGCCCACAAGCTGCCCATCGTGGTGTGCACCACCGGCCTTTCGGAAGAACTGCAGCTCAAGGTCGTGCAGCTGTCCCGCACAGTTCCGGTGTTCAAGAGCGCCAACATGTCCATGGGCATCAACGTGCTGTCCGAGCTGTGCAAGCGTGCATCGGCCATTCTGGGTGTGAACTACGACGTTGAGATCGTGGAGCAGCATCACCACAACAAGCTGGATGCTCCCAGCGGCACTGCCCTGATGCTGGCCGACGCGATCAACGAGCAGAACGACGGCGCTTACCACTATGTGTACGACCGTTCTTCTGTCCGCCAGAAGCGCGACCCGAAGGAGATCGGCATCAGTTCCGTGCGCGGCGGCAGCATCGTGGGCGACCACGAAGTGCTGTTCTGCGGCCCGGACGAGGTCATCACCCTCAAGCACACCGCTTACTCCCGCAATATCTTTGCCAACGGTGCCATCAACGCCGCCGTCTATCTGGCAAAGAAGGAGCCGGGCCTGTACAACATGGGTGACATGATCGCCGCCCTCTGATCTTTTCGAAAAGCCGGAATGCGCCGCAGAAAGATGTGAACGCCATGAATCAACATGAAGCCCCGCCCCGCCGCCGCCCTTCCGCAAAGCGGAGGGCCAAAAAGCAGGCGCTCTGGACGCTGGGTACAGCCGCCGCGGTCATTCTGCTGTGCATCGCCTGCCTGCCGCGTCTTTTGTTCCAGGGGACGATCCCTGTGGCAGACTCGGCAAGCGTCGCTGCACTTCCGGTCCGTGCTGAGGAAACCGCAGGCTCCATCCCGGAGGAAACGCCCGAACCCGAAAAGGAACCGGAACCAGTGGTGGAGACGATCCGCTTTTCTGCAACGGGCGACGACCTGATCCATTCGCCGATCTACAAACAGGCGCAGCGCCGCGCCACCGGCACCGAAAAATACAGCTTTGACTACTGCTATGAGCACATCGCGCCTTTCTATGCACAACAGGATGTCAACTGGATCAACCAGGAAACGCTCTGCAACGACAAGCTGGAGCCTTCCAGTTATCCCTGCTTCTCCACGCCGGGTGACTGCGCACGGGCGCTTTACCGCGCCGGAGTCCGGGTGTTCAGCCTTTCCAACAACCACACCTATGACAAGGGTGCAGCAGGCATTGCAGCGACCCTGCGTTTCTGGGAGAGTATGCCGGAAGACGTTGTGACCACAGGCCTCTGGCGCGGCACGGAGGATTACGGCCGCATCCCGCTGCAGACCATCAACGGCGTGACCATCGCCTACCTTTCCTACACAGAGCACACAAACGGCATCCCGCAAAGCAGTGCCATGCCCGCCAATATCATCTACACCAGCCAGACCGATGTGATCGAGCAGCAGGTGCGTGCGGCACGGCAGCAGGCGGACTTTGTGGTGGTGGGCGTGCACTGGGGCGTGGAAAACAGCCACACCATCGTGGATTCGCAGCGAACTTTGGCACAAAACCTCGCCAACTGGGGCGCGGACCTGATCATTGGCACCCATCCGCATGTGCTGCAGGATGCCGAGTGGCTCACAGCGGAGGATGGCCGGAAGGTGTTCACTGCCTACTCGCTGGGGAATTTTCTCAGCACGCAGAACCATCCGGACCAGCTGGTGGGTGCGATCCTGACGGTGCAGCTGCAGAAAGTGACGAACCCGGACGGCAGCGTACAGTGCACCGTGCTGGAGCCGAAGCTCCACCCCACCGTCACGCATTATGATGCAGGCAAGTCCAACGTGCGGACCTATCTGCTGGCAGATTACACCGATGCATTGGCCAAGGCACACGGCGTGCGGGAAACTTACCCGGCGTTCAGCCTGGAGGCGGTCCGCAGCATCGTGCAGCAGAACATTACCGGCGATTTTCTGGCATCCACGTAAAACCCCATCCGAATTCAAGGACCCTTGCATTCCAAAACGGCATATTTGCTATGCGGTCCAACGATGTTGCCGTCTCATCCAAAAAGGATCGCTCAAAGCGCCCGGTCCCGGGCAGAACGGAGGCTCTTATGTACGGAGTATCGAAGATCAACATTGAACCCAGCCTGATGATGATCAGCGTGCAGGATGTTGAGTTCAAAGGCAATGGCCTGGCACGTTACCTGCAGATCTTTGCCGACAACGGCGTTGTCGTGGATATGATCAGCCAGAGTGCTCCCCACGGCACGACCATTGATTTCAGCTTTACGGCATCCAGCAGCGACCTGCCGCTGGTGATGAAGGCGATCTCGGCCGCAAACCTGGATAAGGACGCAAAGGCTTCTCCCCTGATCAGTGTCGGCTACTCCAAGCTGAACCTGTTTGGCGAGGAGATGGTCACCAGCTGCGGCGTAGCTGCCCGCGCGTTGAATGCCCTTGCAATTGCTGGCATCGAGGTGCTTCTGGTCACGACCAGTGACCTGGATATTTCTCTGCTGGTCCATGCAGAAAATGAAGATGCCGCTTATGAAGCACTGAAAAAGGCATACGAGCTCTGATTTTTTCATCCTGCGCGAGACCCGGACATGCAGTTTGCTGCGGTCCGGGTCTCCTTCGCGTTCATTTGAAATGTGAAATGCTCGCTGCTGCGAGAAAACGATTGGGAGAAGTTTCTATGAGCAAATATGATGATCTTGCCAGAATCATCATTCAAGATGTCGGCGGCCGCGCAAACATTGCATCGCTGACCCATTGTGCGACCCGGCTGCGGTTCCGGCTCCTGGATGAAAGCAAGGCACAGACGAGTGCCCTGTCTGGCACTGCCGGTGTCGTGACTGTCATTCGCAGCGGCAGGCAGTATATGGTCGTGATCGGGCGTCATGTCACGGAAGTTTATGATGCCGTCTGCCGCGCAGCGCATCTTGATGGCAAAGGAAGACCGGCAGGTGCCGCCCACCCGGCCGCTGCATTTCTGGCGCGGCTTTTTCATCGCGGCCGCAAAATGGAACCGACTGCCGCCGACGGTATCCTGATCTATGCACCTGTTTCCGGCAGAGTGCGCCCCCTGCCCCGGATTGAGGATCCGGTCTTTTCCAGCGAAGCACTGGGTAAAGGCTGCGCCATTGAGCCGTACGGCGATGCCATCGTGGCACCGTTTGACGGCGTTGTGGAGCAGATCGCGCAGACGAAGCATGCCGTCGGCCTGCGCAGCGAAACCGGAGTTGAACTTCTGATCCATGTTGGCATGGATACCGTGGAGCTGAAAGGCCTGGGCTTTGCCCCGCAGGTGCAAGTGGGCGACAGGGTAAAGCAGGGTCAGCTTCTTCTGAAGTTCAACCGCACCGCAATTGCAGCCGCCGGATACCGCGTGACCACGCCGGTCGTTGTGACCAATACCGCCGCATTTAAATCTGTGCAGGTCATTGCCAGCGGCACCGTGATCGAAGGACAAAAACTGCTGCTGCTTTGCTGACAGGCCCCTGCCGCATCTTCTGGCAAAAAACAAAATCACCGAAGACACAAAGACCCCTGCTCGCTTGAAGTGAGCAGGGGTCTTTGCATATAAAAAATCCCACGCTGCGGCAAAGCAAAGCGCAGCGTGGGAACGAAGATAGCTTAGTGCAACTCAGGCAATCAGCGAGCCAGAGTGTACTTGTGCAGGGTCTTGCGCACAGCGCCGGGGCCTGCGAACAGCTCTTTGGCCATAGACTCGATCTTCTCGCCCAGACCAACGGCATACAGATCAACGCCGAACACATCGGTGCGGCTGTACAGCTGCTTCAGGCAGCTGAAGTCCTGCTCGCCTTCCTTGACTTCCAGTGGAGCCACGATTGCCTGCAGCTCAGCCAGCAGCGGATCGGTGGAGGGCTCGAAAGCCTGACCGTTATCGTCGATGCCCTTCAGGTAGCGGGCATAACCTGCCAGTACCAGCGGGATCAGAATCAGATTGGACTTGTCCAGACCGCGTGCCTCGTATGCCTTGATGGTCTCGCCGAAGCGGATGGCCAGCTTCTGAGAGGTATCGGTTGCGATACGCTGGGGAGCATCGGGCATGAAGGGGTTAGGCAGACGACGGTTGATGACAGCGCCGATGAACTCGTAGGGGTTCAGCACGCCGGGATCGACCACGACGGGCATAGCCTCAATGTAACCGATCTTCTGGATGAAGGCACGCAGGTCTTCATCAGCCATCTCGGCAGAGATCAGGGTGTAGCCCAGCATGCAGCCGTAGATGGACATTGCAGTGTGCAGCGGGTTCAGGCAGGTGCAGACCTTCATCTTCTCGATCTTATCGACGGTCTCGCGGTCGCAGTACAGCACGCCGCCCAGTTCCAGCGGAGGACGACCATTGGTGTAGTGGTCCTCGATGCACAGGTACTGGGTCTCCTCGGCATTGACGAAGGGAGCGGTGAAGGTGTGCTTCTCGGTGACGATGGTGTAGTTATCCTCAAAGCCGTCGTCAGCCAGCATCTTCTGCACCTTTGCGTCCGGGCGCGGGGTGATCTTGTCGATCATGCTCCAGGGGAAGGTGACCTTGGTCTCGTCCTGCACGTATGCCAGGAACTCAGCGGGCACCAGACCCTGCTCCACCCACTTAGCGGCGTAGGTGTGGACAGCATTCTTGACCTTGTCGCCGTTGTGAGAGCAGTTATCCATGCTCTGGACGGTCAGCGGCAGCTTGCCGGCCTTGAAGCGCTCGTACAGCAGAGCGGTGACCTTGCCCATGGCCAACACGGGGGTCAGGCCGCGCTCCAGATCAGCAGGAGCAACGCCGTAGCCTTTCTCGGTGATGGTGAAGGAGATCATCTGCAGGCTGGGGTTCTGGAAGATCTCGACCAGACGTGCCCAGTCCTCAGTGAAGGAAGGATCAGCCTTCAGGCTCTCAGTAACGGAAGCCACGACCTTCTTCTCGATCTCGCCGGTGGACTTCAGGCAGACCAGCAGGCTCATGTTGTCGTAGGGACGATAAGCCTTGTCGATGATCTCGTAGTCGAAGCTCTCGGCCACGATGACACCGCGGTCATACTCGCCGCTGTTCAGTGCATCGTTCAGCACTGCTGCGGGGAAAGCGCGGAAAATGTTGCCTGCACCGAAGTGCACCCAGGTGGGCTCGGCGTGGGTCTTGGCCTTGACGGCCTCGATGTCAAACTTGGGCAGCTCGTAGCCCTTTTCTGCCCACTCGGCGGACAGATTGCCGTTCTTAATATCAGTCAGCTTCATGATAATCAGCCCTTCTTTTCCTCATCCAGACGATCCAGCAGATCCCATACACCCAGCATATACTGAATGCCCAGAGCACGGTCATACTTGCCATAGCCGGGACGGCAGCTGCCGGGGCCTTCCTCCCACAGCTGACGGCCGTGGTCAGGACGGATGTAGCCCTCAAAGCCGCAGTCATGGTAAGCGCGCAGGATCTCGATGATGCCGGTCTCGCCGCAGCAATCGCGGTGAGCAGCCTCGCAGAAATCGCCGTTCTCGAAGTGATGGATGTTGCGGATGTGGGCAAATGCAATACGGTCGCAGTGCTTGCGGACGATGGCAGCAACATTGTTGTTGGGGTTTGCGTTCAGGCTGCCAGAGCACAGAGTCAGGCAGTTGTACGGATCGTCCACCATGCTCAGGAAGCGGTCGATGGCGTCAGAATCGGTCAGCAGACGAGGCAGGCCGAAGATATCCCAAGGAGGATCATCCTGATGGATGGCCATCTTGATATCGCACTCGTGACAGGTGGGCATGATAGCTTCCAGGAAGTACTTCAGGTTCTCCCACAGCTTTTCTTTGGTGACAGGAGCGTAAGCCTTGAACAGCTCATCCAGCTTTGCCATACGCTCGGGTTCCCAGCCGGGGAAGGTCATGTTGTACTTCTCGGTGAAGGACATGATGTACTCAGCCATGGACTTGTAGTCGTCCTTGATCTTTGCCTTCTCGTAGAACAGAGCGGTGGAACCGTCGCCCACGGGATGGAACAGATCGGTGCGGGTCCAGTCGAAGACCGGCATGAAGTTGTAGCAGATGACCTTGACACCGAACTTGGACAGGTTGCGGATGCACTGCTTGTAGTTCTCGATGTACTTGTCGCGGGTGGGCAGACCGATCTTGATGTCATCGTGGACATTGACGGACTCGACCACATCCATATCGAAGCCGTAAGCGTGGATCTGATCGGCGACCTTCTGGATCTCGTCGATCTCCCAAATCTCGCCGGGCATCTTGTTGTGCAGTGCCCAGACGATGCTGGTCACGCCAGGGATCTGCTTGATGTCGCTCAGGCTGACGGGGTCATTGCCCTCGCCATACCAGCGCCAACCCATTTTCATAGGCATAGTGGGTTCCTCCTGATTTTTTATTTCTTTTTAGCCTTGCTTTTCACGCGGCCTTGTGCCGCGCTCTCTGACTTATATTCTAGTATATCAGTGTTCTTTTTTCAATGGACGCAATGCCGAATTTCCGTGTTTATTCTTGTATACTTTAGACAAAAGGACGAAAAAGCCCCTTTTCTCCGGCAAATTCGCTTATATCCGATTTTTTGCCAGGCCTTTCTTGTGCAGGATTGCCATATTTTTATCAAGCATCTTCGGGCTGCACTTCACACAACTGAAATGGCAGTTGTATCCTTCGCGCCGTACAAGTCTTCTCCCCTGCCGGGATTTTCGCGACGTCTGATATGTCTTTTTATAACCTTAATAGGAGCGGCAACGGATGCACAAAACCTTTGCACCCGCCGCAGCGCAGGTACAAAGGGCTTTGCGTGTTACCGTCTCAGTTCCAGAACGATCTTGCAGATGCGATCCACATCTTCCAGTGCGAGGTCAGAATACAGCGGCAGGGTCAGCACCCGCTTTGCCACATGCAGAGCCACCGGCGTCTCGTCCACGTCATACTTGTTGTGGAAGCATTCAAAGGTGTTCGTCAGCGGGTAGAAATACTTCCGTGCGCCGATGCCGTTTTTCGCCAGCGCGTCATCCACCTCGTTGCGGCTGGCACCAAACAGCTTTTCGTCGAACACCACCGGGAAGTACGCGTAGTTGGAACGCACTTCCGGCTGCAGCCGACTCAGGTGCAGACCTTCGACTCCTTCCAGATGCTCGAGGTAGCGCTCCACCACAACTTTGCGTTTGGCGATCTCCTCGTCCACATGGCGCAGGTTGCACAGGCCCATGGCCGCGCAGAACTCATTCATTTTGGCGTTTGCACCCACAGCATCCACTTCTTCCGGGCCGTGGATGCCAAAATTTTTCAGCTCATACAGGCGGCGGCCCATCTCCGGGTCGCGGTAACAGACCGCACCACCCTCGATGGTATTGAACACTTTCGTGGCGTGGAAACTGAAGCAGGATGCATCCCCAAAATTGCCGATGCCGCGGCCCTTGTAGGTCTCGCCGAAGGTATGGGCGGCATCGTACACAACCTTGAGCTCATACTTGTGGGCGATGCGCTCGATCTCCTCCATATTGCAGATGTTGCCATAGACATGCACCGGCAGGATGGCACAGGTGCGGTCGGTAATGAGCCGCTCGATCCGGGTCACGTCCATGGTGTAGGTCTCCGGGTCGATATCGCAGAACACCGGTTCCAGCCCGTTGCGTACGATGGCGTGGGTGGTGGACGCAAAGGTGAACGGCGTCGTGATGACCTCGCCCTGCAGGTTCATTGCCTGCAGCGAAAGCTCCAGCGCCATGTGGCCGTTGGTCAGCAGTTCCACATTGGGCACGCCCATGTACTTCTGCAGTTCGATCTGAAATGCTTCGTGCTTCTCGCCCATGTTGGTCAGCCAGTGGCTCTCCCAGATGGGGCGGATTTCTTCGATGTATTCCTCCATGGTCGGCATGGAAGACCGCGTCACTAAAATCTGTTCAGACATCGTGCGTATCCTCTGTCCATTCATCCGATGCATTTTCCAGCTTTTTGGCGCAGATCATGCTTTCTGGCCGCATTTCCACCGGAACATACCCGTTTTTTCGATAAAAACTCCTGGCCGAACCGTTTGCCTTTGAAACTTCCAGCCATACGGTACGCATCCCGCAATCTTTTGCCGTGTGCTCAACATATGTCAGCAGCTCTTTCCCGCAGCCTTTTCCCTGCATGTCCGGGTATACCGCGATCATGGACAAGTAGCCTTTCCGCTCCACATGGTCGTTGCAGTAAAACGCCGCAAAGCCCACTGCCCGGCCATCTTCCGGTATAAAAACGACCTTTCCGTGCTGAAAGAACTTTTCTGCCATTGCTGCACGAAATGCTTTCCCTCGTTTCAGCGACGGCAGGACCATATGAAATCGTTCCAGAAGGGCCTGGATCTCATCCAGCGTCCGGCACAGCACGATCCTTTCCTGCATTGCGCCCTCATTCATGTTCGCTGCCTCGCACTTCGACCGTGATATAACGGGAAATATCGTCAAGATATCGCTGCATTTCCTCTGCCGACGGGAACTTCATAAAAACAATGCCAAGGCATTTTGAGGCGTTGTCAAAAAATTCAACTGCATCTCCCGGCTTTTTGTACAGACACTTGCGGTAAATATAGCGTTCGAGCTCCGGCGCGAAGCGGACACCTTGATAAACGCCGCTGCGGTCACTGTGAAGATTGTGCGTAGCATAAAATCCGGTCGGCGCATGGAACCCGCCGTGGATGGACAGCCCCATGGCAGCTTCGATGGACATTTCTGCAGCGTTCACGCCAAACAGATCGCCCAAAAGCTCCGGTATCATATTGCCGCCGCTGCGCGGCCCCACATCAATGAGAAAGACCCGGTTTTCTTTGTCCACGATCAGCTCCACATTCATCGGCCCATTGCGGATCCCGAGTTTTTCCACCATGGCAGACAAGGTATCTTTCACGCGCCGAATGTCGCCCGCTTCCAATCGCAGCGGATAGCTTTTGCCCACAGGGACCAGCGGGTTGACGCACGGGTCTCTGTGGCAGTTCAGCAGCCCCCACAAAACGATTTTCCCGTCTTTTACAAAAACATCGCCGCCTATCAGGAAGGGATGTTTTTGTTCCACAAACTCCTCTATCACGATGCGGTGGCAGCGCGAGAAGGAAAAAGCAAATTCAGCCGCGCGCTCCAGACCATCTGCCGAACGAAGCACGGTCGCACCCTTGCTGCCGGAAGAATCCACCGGCTTGACGATGACCGGGTAGTGAAACTGTTCCCGTTTCTTCAGGACCGTTTCCATGTCCGGGCATCCCCATGCACTCGGTGCTGCGAAGCCATTTTCCACAAGAAATTTGCGGAACTTGTCTTTGCTGCAGAGGGTCACCACCGATTTATACGGATTCCCCGGCAGGCCAAGTTTCTCGGCCACATATGCCGCTGTGGGAGCCGCCGGGTCAGAAGCATAGGCCAAAACGCCATCCACCTGTTCTCTGCGGGCCACCTTCAGCACAGCCTGCTCATCGGTCGTGCTGACGAGGTAAAACCGGTCTGCCTCGCATCGGCCCGGATTATCCGGCAGATAATCGCACAGGATCGTTTCGCACCCCAGCCGTTTTGCGGTTTTGATCGCAATGACCTGCTGTGCAGAGCCGCCCAGAAGAAGAAGCTTTTTCGGCACTCCTCTCACGTTCCTTTCCCGTCGCTCAGTCTTCGCTGTTTGCCCAGGGCTTTTTCAGCAGCCGAGGCTTTACCACATCCCACAGGAATGCAAAGGTATCCAGTTTCAAGGCTGCAGAACTTGCCACGTAAAGCGCCAGGCCAAGCAAGATCTGAAGCACCAGCGTCACAAGGTCCGGCAGCGGGAGCAGACCGACCAGGCCAGCGCATCCGCCTGCCAAAACAGCCAGCAGAAGGCTGGGCAGGATGTCGCGGAGCTGCTCCAGGTAGCTGTAGTGCAGCAGCCTTTTGTTTGGCCAGGAGTTGATGAGCTGGCTCAGCGCGCTGGCCACCAGCAGACTGTAGCCCATCGCCATCACGCTGATGCGGTAAGTGATCAACAGCAGCACCAATCCGACGATCTTTTTGAGGATCTCCAGTTTCAGGAACAGATCGCTCCGTCCCATGGCCTTCAGGGCGTTCAGATTCGCCGTATGAATGGGGTAAAACATATAGGTGATGCAGCAGATACGCAGAAACGGCACGCAGGGCAGCCATTTTTCGGTCAGCACCAGCCGGACGAGAGGCTCTGCGCAGAAAGTCATCAGCATCATCAACGGCGCGATCAGATACACGCTCATCTTGATGGCGCGGCGGGTCATATTCTTCACCTGCGAAAGATCGTCCTGTGCGGCCGCCATGGCCGGGAGCAGAACACTGTCAATGGAACTGTCCACATTGACGGCAATGGCATCCGGCAGGATCCGGCCCTGGTTGTAATAGGCAAGGTCTGCCGAGGTATAAACGCGGCCGATCAGCAGGCTGCGCAGATTGTTATACACGGTATCCAGCAGCGAGGACGCCAGCAGCTTCCAGCCGTAGGAAAGCAGTCCCTTCAACCGCTGCCACGAGAACAGCTTTCTCGGTCGCCAGCCGACGGTAAGCCACAAAACGAGCGTGTCAACCGCCGTATTGGCAAGCTGCTGCGCCACCAGTGCCCAGACGCCAAAGCCGGAATAAGCCATCCACAGGCCCACAACCGCCGAGAATACGGTGCCGCCCAGCGTCGAGAAAAAGAACAGCTTGAAGATCATGTTCCGGGAAACATACACCTGCTGTATTCCCTTCAGGCCGGCGAAAATCAGCATCAGACCAATGACGCGCACGACTGCCGTCAGCTCTGCATCCTTATAAAAAGCTGCAATGTACGGTGCCGCCAGAAATATGATCGCATACAGCACAATACATGTCGCAAGGTTAAAATAAAATACAGATGAAAAATCCAGCTCATCCGTTTCTTTTTTCTGGATCAGCGCCGTGCACAAGCCACAGTCCACAAACACATACAGGATGTTCATGAACACTTCCACCAGTGCGATCCGTCCGTAGTCTGCCGGGGCCAGGATGCGCGCAAGCAGCAGCGACACGATACCCGTGACCAGCTGTGCACCGCAGCGCTCTGCAAAGCGCCAGATAAAATTACTGATGACGCCCGTTTTTTTCATTTTCTTCCCTTTGTTTTATCCGCTTTCTCTTTTTAAATTCTGTGTCAATGACCCAATACTTCTGCTCGGCATCCAGATGCCAGAACATTTTTCTGCGCTCTGCCGTCGAGAAAAGTCCCTTCAAGCCGTTTTCCAGCACATAAAGCTGCAGCAGATTCCGGTCATTCACCTTCTTGATCTCGTCCAGCTGCCAAGCTGCAATATTTTGTTCTCTGCCATACCGATACAGCTTCGTCGTAAATTCGGTTGTTTCCGCCTGCGTGCGGATGAAGCGCTTCTCCGAAACATTTCCCAGATTCCGGGATGTCCAGGAGCCTGCCGAGAACATACGGTACACCGACATGGTTTCTTTGAGGTATCGAATCTTCCCCATAAACGCCAGATGGACCGCCAGCGTGTAATCGCCAAAGCTTCTTACTCGGATCTCTTTAGGGGCATTGAAAAACTCTCGCCTGAGCATCAATGAAGATGCCTGAAACTCTGAGCTTCCGTACTTTACAACTTGCCGGAACGTCAGGTCCCTATCCTTCCTGGAGCGATTTTTGAGGTATGTTTCGCCGTTTCTGCAATCCAGCACTTTTGTGTTGTGTACACAGGCCGAGTAGCCTTCTTGGTGTGTCTCCAGAAAATCCACCTGCCGCTGCAGCTTGTTCTCATCGCACCAGTAGTCGTCGCCTTCACAAAATGCAATATATCTCCCGGAGGACTTCGGGTGAATGATCTCCGGTAAGATTTTCACACCCTTTGAATACTGGTTTTCCGTCTGAAAAATCGGTTTGATAATATCTGGATACTTCTGCGCATATTCCCGAATGATCGCAGGGGTATTGTCGGTCGACGCGTCATCGTGAACCAGAACCTCATAGCGGAAGTTCGTTTTCTGGCGCACAAATCCTTCCAACGCGTCCCGGATATACTGCTCGTGATTGTATGCAAGGCAATACACCGAAACCACGATCCCGTCTTCCATCCGCATTCTCCTTTGTCCGATCCTCATTCAGGTCCTTCCGCTCTTTGGCGTCCGGCCATAACTGTTTATATCATAACACATAAGTTCTTTTCGTTCAACCGCTATCTTTCGGAATCGTCCCGATGGAAGCTCAACAAAAAAATCTCCTGCATTATCAGGCCGTATGCCAAATAAATACAGGAGATTTTTTGCCTTAGATTCAAGTTATTGATTGGTCTGGTTCCATATTTCCACAACGTTTTTCGCTTTATTCATTGGTACAGTTCCCACAGTTGGAATATTATGGAATAATTTCAGACGGTTTGCCGTTTTTCTGTCACACCGCCCTCTGCCGCTTATCCAGGCGCATCTTGTCAGCTATCATCGCGATGAACTCGCTGTTCGTGGGTTTTCCTCTCAGATTATGGATGGTATACCCGAAATAGCTGTTCAGGGTATCCACATCACCCCGGTCCCACGCCACCTCGATGGCATGGCGGATGGCACGCTCCACACGGCTGGCGGTGGTACCATTACGCTTGGCAATCTCTGGATACAGGCGTTTCGTCACCGCGTTGATGTAATCCGGCTCGTTCATGGTGAGCAGGATGGCATCCCGCAGGAACTGGTAGCCCTTGATGTGGGCGGGAACACCGATCTGGTGCAAAATCTCGGTCACGGTCAGCTCATCACTGTCCACACTGGTGTGCAGGATGCGCTTTTCCTGCCCGAGAGCCACCTTCAGCACCCGTGCCGCCAGAACGTTTTCGTCGAAGGGCTTAACGAAGTAGTAGGCAAACCCTTCGTCCAGCAGCTCCTGCACCATTTCCTCGCTCTGGAATGCACCGGTAACGAAGAAGGACGTGTGCCGCTCACCTGCCGCGTTGTAGCGCTGCTTTACCGCGAGCGCGTCCAGCCCGGGCATAAAGGCGTCCAGCAGAACAACGTGCGGATGAACCGCGAGCATTTTCTGCAGAACTTTGTTGCCGTCCTTTTCGACGACGGTCACTTCTACGCCCTTTTGCTCCAGCGCCTCACGGCAGGCTTCGGTGATCTGAGTGCTGGTATCCGACATCAAAAATCTCACTTTGTCCATGGTTGTTTCCTCCAATGTGTGCAGTTCCCTTAACACCATGGATTTTACCATATTTTTCCAGATTGTTCAACGGTTTTTATTGGCAAATTTTGGCAAATAAAGTCAAATGTGTGATTTTTCCCGGTCAGGCTCACGCATCCGGGTCCATTTTTGCCACCGCCTGGGTCTGCCGCAGCATGGTTTCGGCAAAGATCCCGTAGCCCCGGGTCGGATCGTTGACCAGAACATGGGTCACTGCCCCCACCAGCCGTCCGTTCTGCACGATGGGGCTCCCGCTCATCCCCTGCACGATGCCGCCGGTCCGGGCCAGCAGCCGCTTGTCTGTGACCCGCAGGACCATGTTGCGCCCCGGTGCAGCATCGCTGACCTTTTCGATGCGGATCGTGTAAGCCTGCGGCTGTTCGCCGGAGACGGTCGTCCAAATCTCGGCCTCGCCGGGCACGACTTCCTGTGCAAAGGCCATCTCCATCTGCTGCCCGGAAAAATCTGCCCGGGTCCGGCCATAGACGCCGTTTTCTCCGTTGATGCAGATCGTGCCCAGCGCGTGTGTGCTCAAAAAGCGGCCTTTCAGCTCGCCCGGGCTGCCTACGGTGCCGCTGGTGCAGCCAACGATCTGGCATGGCACGATCTCGCCGCTGCGTAGCGCAACGCTCTCGCCGGTGTCACTGTCACTGATGGGGTGTCCCAGCCCGGCAAAGACGCCGTTTTCTGCATCCACAAAGGTCATGGTACCGACCCCCGCCGAAGAATCCCGCACCCACATCCCGGCGCGCCACTGCCCGGCGGCTTCATCCCACACAGGGGTGAGAACAGTCTGCCGCTGTTCGTTGTCCCGGACATAGACCAGCTCCAGCGGCTGGCCTTCGGCCGCTTCCAGCGCTTCGTGGACGGCATCGTTCGTTTCGGTTGCCGCCGCCCCCAGCCGGATCACCCGGTCGCCCAGTCGCAGGCCAGCCTGCTTGGCCGGGTTCACGGTGCCGTCTGCGGTTACGATGTCCGAAAAGCCCACCACAAGCGCCCCTTCTGAGAACATTTTGACGCCAAAGGGCGTTCCGCAGACGGTCACAGTGGGCCGGTCGGTCACCAGTGCGCGGATCGTTTTGACCGGCAGCCAGCCTCCCAGCGACAGTGTCGTCCGGTAGCTGCCCGCGGCTTGGGTGCTGGCCGCATTGCGTGTCCCGCTGGGGTGGAGTGGCTCCACCCAGGCAAAGCGCGGAAGGGTCAGGGCCTGGCCCGGCTCCAGGCAGACCTCGGACGGCAGGCTGTGCCACAGCCATCCCAGCGCCGCTGCGGCCGCGACCAGCAGATAAACCACCGCCATGCCGCACCAGCGGCGAACCCTTGACCTGCGCATAAAAAGCTCCTTTCCGATGTTGTTCAAGGGCAGTATGCGCAGAAAGCGGCCGGAATATCATGGGCTGCAAAGATTGACATTTTCCATCGGACCTGCTACTATATTAAAGATATCTCCCGGAGAGATTACAGACGCGGGTATGGTGGAATTGGCAGACGCGCAGGATTTAGGTTCCTGTGCCGCAAGGCGTGTGGGTTCGACCCCCACTACCCGCATAAGCAAAAAGTGCGATGATATGTTTTTATCATCGCACTTTTCTTATTTTCCCCGTTTCCGGCGTTCCTCGGCCGCTTCCTGACGAGCCTTTTCTTCCTGCAGTTTTCGCAGGACATAGGCCATCTCTGCCAGTGTAGAGACGGTATAATAACCATCTTCATTCCGGTTCACGCCCTTCAGGCACTCCTTTAAGGCCGCTGTATCCGGGAATACGGTCTGATCCAGTGAGCCTCTCCGGTCTTCCTGTTCTTCCTTCAAGCAATTCACAGCCTTTCGTACACCATTGTGCATAGGCACAGTGTACCATGTTCTTGGTCTCTGTGCAAGCCGCGGCGGCTCTGCAGCAGCAAAAACCGAGGCCCTTCGGCCGCTGCCGGTCCAGCGTTCTCCCGCATTGCAAAAGAAAAACCAGCACACGATGTGTACTGGTCGATGGTGCGAGGGAGGGGACTCGAACCCCCAAGGATAAACCACACGCACCTCAAACGTGCGCGTCTGCCAGTTCCGCCACCCTCGCATATCCTGTTTTCTGCCGTCCATCCGGTCTCTGAGGCTTGAGGCCGTCTCGCGGACTGCTTGAATATATTACCACATTCCTCCCGGACAGTCAAGCTTTTTTCCCGTTTTTCATAGATTTTTCCGGCCTTCATATCTATATAAAAACGTCTGAAACGCAAAACAACATACAAGGGAGGTTTTCCGGATGACGCTCTCAGAATACCGTTCTCTGCGCAAGAGGATGCGGGTGGCCGCATTCACCCTGTTTGCCTTTGTTGCCGGGTTTGCTGCCGGGGCAGCCCCCGGGTTTACCGGCTGCACCCAGCAGGACCTGACCCCCGTGCCGGACACTTCTGCACTCTGTCCCGCTGCTGCCGCCTTTGCGGACAACGCCGGAAGTGCGCAGCCCGAAAAATGGGTCTGCCTGACCTTTGATGACGGGCCCAGCCGGACGACTCCGGCGGTGCTGGCAGCACTGGATGCCGCCGGGGTCCATGGCACCTTTTTTGTGGTGGCTACCGGCTACAACGAGAAGTATCTGCCCCTGCTCACACAGGCGGCTGCCGCCGGGCACCAGATCGCGCTGCATTCTGCCTCCCACGAATACAGTGACATTTACCAGAGTTCCGACGCCTACTGGGAGGACATTGCCTTGCTGAAAGAGCGCATCGCGCCCTATGTGGACGTGGAAAGCATCCGGTATCTGCGCTTCCCCGGCGGCAGCACCAACACCGTGAGCCGTCGCTACGGCGGCAAAGGGCTGATGAAACAACTGAAAGCCGAGGTGGAACAGAAAGGTCTGCAGTGGGTAGACTGGAACGTCTGCGCCGAGGACGCTGTGGGCGGTCACCCCAGTGCGGACACCATCTACCGCAATGTGGTGCACGAGACCGGCGAGCAGACACACTGCGTGGTTCTGATGCACGATTCTTCTTCCACCCGCACCACCGCCGAGGCTCTGCCCGACATCATCCAGTGGTATGCAGACAACGGCTATACTTTTTTGACCGTTTCCGAGGCTCTGCCGTTGAGCTGAGCAGACCGACCCGGTCACAGCCGGTTTTCAAAGCAGCGGCCCAGCAGGACACCCGCTGCTGCCAGTGCCGCCAGCCAGAGCCAGTCTGTCCCTCCGGTCGCCATCCAGCCTGCTGTCAGGATGGCGGCAAAGGTGCATGCCGCAGGCAGAAGGACCCGCAGGCCCCGCAGCTGCCGCTCCCGGTGGGACAGCAGCCCGGTGTTCAGCTGTTCCGGATGGACAGCGTCGCAGCAGACCTCGTCACGGTACTTGCCCGGGTTGCGGTAGGCCTTGTATGGGACCCCGTCCAGCGAAAATTCCGGGTACATGCCCTCTTTGGTCAGGCCGAGCTGTATCCCGTGTTCCTCGGCATACACCTGCAAGGCCGCGGTAAACTCCTGCGGCGTGTTGATGCTGCCCTGCGGGATAAAGAAAAAGTGCTTCTGATGCTGCACCTGCGCCAGCGTGCGGTAGTCCTGCACCCAGCCGGAGAAAAACGTCTGCGGCTGCGCGGAATCTTCCATCCGAGACAGGCAGGCGTCCACATCCAGCGACGCCGCAGACGGGTCCTGCCGGGCCAGTTCTGCGCAAAAACGCGCCGCCCCTTCCAGCTGCTTTGCGCGCTGTTCCAGTGCGGTCTGCTGCTCCCGCAGAACACTCCCCAGCGGTGCATCGCCCGCAAGCACAGACCGGATGACCGGAAGCGGCACATCCAGCATTCGCAGCATCCGGATGAACCGGAGGGTGCGGATATCCTGTTCTGTGTAGTCGCGGTAATCGTTGCCGGGCAGTCGGGCGGGATTCAGAAGCCCCTCTTTTTCATAGAAGCGGATATTGGGGGCAGACACCCCGCTTTGTTTCGAAGCCTGTTTGATGTTCATTTGCTTCACCTCCGCACTCACATTACACCTTAAAGACACTTGAAGGTCAAGTTTTTTTCAAAAAAAGCCCCGGAAAACCTGCTTCTGCGGGCATTCCGGGGCCAAAT
>ERZ773150.358-NODE-358-length-51697-cov-20.620057_pt1 | contig 51697 bp, 55 predicted proteins | sample MGYA00580845_ERZ773150 | MGnify/ENA primary metagenome ERZ773150 (study PRJEB29015, sample SAMEA2737848) | human gut metagenome | biome: human gut; feature: human-associated habitat; material: faeces | place: China | collected 2012 ...
AAGTACAGGTGTGGGTCGTAGTGGTATCCACCGTCGTATCCTGCGGCTCTACCGGGGCGGGCTTTCCCTCCGGAATGGGATCGGTCATGTATTGTCCCTTATCGCCGGTATCCTCCGGCTGCACCGTCTGCGTCTGACCGCAGGCAGCGCAGGACAACAGAAGGAGGACTGCCAGAAACAAGGAAACGATATGTCTGCACTTTACTCTCATGTCACTGCTCCTTCTTAATACGGCGGTAGCGGCGCACCATGCCGAAGGCCAACAGAGCAACGATGATGACGGCCAGCAATATCGCTCCCAGCGGCGTTTCGGTCAGGGCAGAGCCCACGATCTCGAACACGTTGCTGCCCGTACCGTCCGGGCCGAACTTGCCGTTCTCGGCGGCTTGGAGGTAGGTGAGGGCGGAAATTATATCAGATATGCCCATGTTGGGGTTATCGTAGCTTGGCAGCATATCCAAATTATCCAGCGGCGCTTCCACATCGAAATTGCTGATGAATCCCACGCCGTCCACATAGAATGTCCGCATGGCGTCTGCCACGGTGTTTCCATTTTTCACAAAGCGCTCATCGTCCAGAGAAATGTCAAGCGCCTCCATCATCTTCAGTATCGCCAGCGTCACCTCTCCATCCGGCGTTTCTTTGCTCATGTTGGCAAAACTGCCGTCTGCCAGCTGCACGGAGGACAGGTATTCCAAACCTGCATCAATAGCCTTAGCCACATACTCTTTATCCGCATACGGTGCCAGTGCGGTCAAGGTCTCCGCTGTGTAGCGTGCATCATCCCTCCACGAGGTATCCGCATGACCTTGTGCGATATTGACACCATAGTAGCTGTCAAAGCCACCATCCGGGGTTTGATCTGCAAGAATGCGTGTCGCATATTTGTCCACAACAGCACCTACATCCACGCCGCGGGAACGCCAGACAACAGGATCAACTGCGGCAATATCCTCCATGAAGCTGTTGAAGTCGTAAGTAGATGTAGCTACTAACTTATCGGTATTCGTCAGCACGGCCAAGTAGTCCAAGCCGTTGATGTCACCGGGGTCCATGCCAAGATACTGCATGGCGCGCACCGCACCGGCGGAATAGGTTGAGGACGTTCGCCCTAAATAGTATTCGCTGCTGGCTCCCACCATGGCGGTCATGATCTCCTGCAGCTTTTCCGTTTCAGCCTTTGTCAACTCTATATTCGCATTTTGCAAAGCCAACAACTGCGCGGAAAATGTGCTGATCTCACTATCTGATATTTCACGAGGGGTAGTCAGCACATCTTCAAATTCACCTATAACTCGACTGGCCAGCGCTTTAGTTTCCTGTTTCAATATCTGCTTGTAGTTCAGCTTTGTGCTTATGTCTCCACCTGCGGGTGAGGTGACACTGCCATGGTTAATGGATGTTTCTTTTGTCATAACACGGATAGCCGCGATTCCCGGAAATGCAGTCCCATTGAGGTAATCCCGCCTTATCACAGACCTGTCGGGGTCATCGGGCGCATCCGGGTCGCTCATGGTAGTCCATGAAGATATCCCCCATCCGATGGGTGTGTATGTCCCATCTGAATAGCCCCAATGCGTTTCTTCCCGATAGAAGCCCTGTCCGGGCTTAGGCGCTTGATTAGAATAAATTGCCTGATACCAGCCCATCATGCCGTCCAGCACGGTGTGGCCATCCTTGGTGAAGCGCTCGTCCGCGAGGGAGATACCCAGTGCAGCCAACATCTCCAGCACTGCCGCATCCTCCTCTACGTCCTCATCACCGTACTTGACGAAGCCTCCGCTGGAGAGCTGCTGCTCGGAGAGGTAGTCCAGCGCCTTATCTATGGCCGTGGCTACATCCCTGCGGTTCTGATAAGGCGCAAGGGCCTGTACGGATTTTGCCGTCAGCAGGATATAGTCGAAGCGGTCAGGTTCATCGTCCACGCCCTTTTGCTTCAGTTCCGCGGGCCACTTTGAGGTATAGCGAAACTCGCCGCTGTCCTGCTGCCGGGCAAGAGTCTCGGTCAAAAGCTGCTCCCGCAAGGTGTTGAACTCATCGGCCTTGCCCGCGTCACCGGCGGCGTCCAAGTCCATCAGCATATCCAGCCGGTCTTCGTCCGCTTCCACCAGCTCCGGCTTCCGCAGAGCGTCCATGAGGTCGTGTCCGGCAAAATCTGTCACGTCCAACCCCATGGCCGCCACGGTGCGGATAGCGCCGGGGATGTAGGCTGTTTTGCCTCGCTTGACCGCGAGATCCAGCCAGTCAGCCAGCACTTGCAAGTATTCGTCATAAAAGCCGCTGGGGACAGCTGCGCCGGAGGTCCACAGGGCATAGACCGCCTTGGCGTTCTCCTCCTGCGTGGCCGCGGCAAGGTAGTCCTTGCTCTCGCTGACACGCTGGATGACCAGTTGCGTCACCGTCTGATATGCCTGCTCCGCCTCGTCCGTCCAGCCGTCCGTGGGAGCAGCTTGTGCTACGATGGGCAAAAGCATCACCAGCGCCAGCAGTGTGGTGAGTAATCTTGTGATATGCTTTCTCATTTGCTCTCCCTCCTGCGACGGATGACTACTGTTGCGGCTACCATGACGACCACCATGCCGCCGATGATAAGAAACAGGTTTCTCTGTGCCACGTCCGTCTGTGCTTTCACCGCAAGTACGGCATCCCAATTTTCTACCAATTCTTTGTCATGGTCGGACAGCGCCTTGTACCGCTTTACCAGCCTGTCCACGGTGGGCTTCTCACCCAGTCCCGGATTGGACATGGGAATGATTTGGCTTTCTATGTCCGCATTGATGCTCTCTATCTCTGCGTACAGCGCATCTATGTCGCTCTTGGCCTGTGTCAGCTTGGTCATGTAGGTGTCATAGCCATCGAAGTCACGGCTCATTTTCAGCTTGTCCAGCAGCGCCGTCACTTCCTCGTCATTCTCTGTACTTAGCTTCTTGGGCAGGGCGTCCGCCTGCTGCCGGTCGGCCTCGGTGAACTCATAGCTGCCCGCGAAGGACACCTCGCTCTCCTCCGGCGTCAGTATCTTGGCGGATACGCTGCCGGGGCGGAAGTCGTACAGGATGCTCATACCCTGTGCCTGCCGCCACACGGCCACCAGTGCAAGCAGCGCTTGGTCGGTAGCGATGCTGTTGCTCTCACCGGGTATGGCGGAGGGGTTGCCGGGGTCGGACTCATAGGAGTGGGCAAAGCCGCCGTCCTCCTGCTGGTAGTAGAACAGGGCATCCAGCAGATTGATACCGTTCTTGATGAACCGCGAATCATTCTGCGGGTCAACGCCGATGGAGCACAGCGACACGATGATCTGCGACACGGACTCGGAGTTCCGTGTACCCCAGCTGCGGAAATCGCCGGTATCCAGCTGCAATTTGGATAGGCAGTCCAGCGCCTTATCCACGGGGTCTTTCACGTTGAAGGTGGCGTTTCGATAGTACGGTGCAAGCGCCTGTATCGCCATGGCGGTGATGTCCGGGTCGGCGGTGCTGCCCTGTGCAAAGCGCAGGTTGAAACCATCATCCGGAAGCTGGAAGGACAGTATCTTCTTGATCATCTCCGTGCGGGTGTAGGACGAGCCTGCGGGGATGTTGTACTTCATGCTGTCCAGCGTGATAAGTCCCCACAGCCAACCGTTCAAGCCCTGCGCCCCGATGTCCACGGTCTTGCCGCGGTCATACACGCCGTCCGCAATGAGGTTGATATCATTGCCATCCGCATCCTTGCCGAAATGGGTGGGGTCGCCGCCGCAGGCCAGCACAGAAAGAGAGATACGGTGCCACTCGGTGGCCTTCACCCGGTCCAGCTTGTCCGGCTCACGGTACTTCTGCTCGACGTATGTCTGCAAGGCCGCCAGGTAGGAGTCATAGTCATCCTCTACACCGCAGCGGCTCAGGCCGATGGGCAGCCAGTCTGTGGCGGAGCTGCCCGCGTAGGTCAGCTCATCCCCAGAGAGCAAATTGTCGGTTTCAGACAGTCCCAGCGCAGAGCGCTTCTGCGCCATGATGCCCTGAATGGCCTCTGAGATCTGCGCCACCGTGTATTTACCCTGCGGCACGACCTGCCGCTGGTTCTGCTTTTGTGCCGCGTCCGCCTGCTGCTGCGTCATGGGCGTGACGCTGATGGTCACATCATCGGTGAAGGTGCCGTCCTTGAACTGCACGCGGCCGAGGATGTTGGAATCCTCCACAGGCGTGATATTGCCCCATGTCTCCTCGCTCCATTGGGCATCCCTGCCGATCTGGATCTCCACCGTGCCGGTGAAGAAGTCGGGATGCTCCAGTGTGACCGACTGCACATAGTACATTCCGTTGACGGAGATGCCGCAGGAGGCCTCTCCGTCCTTGCCTTTGCCCACTGCCAGCGACACACGCGACACCCTGCCTGCCGGCAGGCCATGGCTCTCGCCGGCAGTAAGATACCGCACGTCCGCGCTCTCCACGCCCGCCTTTTCAAATTCCCAGTAGGGCAGGCCGTTTCCCTCCGGCGCATGGATCGTGATGCTGTGTCCTGCCGCGTAAGCCGCGGGGATGCTGCCCCACAGCAGCGTCAGCACCAGCAGCCACAGCAGCCATTTTCCGCTTTTTCTTCTCACAGAGGCATCCCTCCCGTTTCCGTTTATATAGCCGTATTCGCGTGGACGGAAATTCCGCCCACGCGAATCGGCAGACTGACTCCTAAGAGCCGTCTATATCACTTATTTCTCGTCATGCTCGTCACGCTTGACCTTGTGGTAGCGGCGTACCGCGCCCACGATGATCAGCGCCGCGATGACGGCCACGATGCTCCAGACGAGGATGGGATTCTCACGCACCACCGTGCCGATGACCTCCCACACGGAGTTGCCGCTGGCACCGCCCTCGGTATCCTGTCCGTCCGGCACATCCTCCGGCGCTTCAGTGGTCTGAGTGTCGTCAGGCTCGGCGTCAGGCTCCTCCGCGTTCTCGGACAGGCTCTCCATCGTCACCTGCTGGGAGTCCAGCCACACCGGGAAGGTCATAGACGTGCCGCTGGCCTCCCACTTGCTGTACAGACGGTCTGCCAGTGCCGCAAGGCTGCTGGCGTACTGGCCGTAGATGCTCTCGTAGGTGCCGCTGGCCATGCCGCCGCCACCGGTCAGCCACGCGCTGAATACCTCATCGCTGCCGGAGTCGATGTACTTCTGCAGCGCCTTGGTAATGGTGTCGCCGTCCTTGCCGTCCACGCCGGTGTGCTCGTTGAGGCTGGCCAGCAGCAGCGCCGCCAAATCCTTGGCCTCGTCGGTCTTCTTGCCCACGGCTGCGGTGGCCATGTTATCCAGACTATTGGTCAGCAGGGCACGGACCACGTTGGGGTTCTCTTCCAGCCACTTCTGGAAGGACTTATTCCCGCCGTTGGAGCCCCACTCGGCGTAGGCGCCCAGCACAAGGCCCTTGATATCGTACTCCACGTCCATGTTCAGGCCGTCCTGCAGGCCCTCGTCGTCCTTATCGCCGGTGCCGGTACCGTCGCCGCTGCCGCCGTAGTAGTAACCGCCACCGCCACTGGGGGTAGCGGAGCCGAAGGTAGCCGTAACGAGGACGTTGCCCTCATTGGGCATGGTAAATGTGGCCGGGTTGGAGATAGACTTCGCCGCGGTGCCCACAGGGAGCTGAACGGTCATGGACTTCAAGGCGTAGGTGTTATCCATGGGCGTAGCTGTAACGGTCACACTCATACCCTTGGGCCCGTACACGGCATTGTCCGCATCGCCGGTGAAGTTGCGGTTGCTCTTGATACTCACCGAACCGCCTGTGCCGCACTCGGCCTTGGCACGGTAGTAGCTGGTGGACGTTCCCTCGCCGATGGGAACAGGATAGTTGTTTGCACCTTGTGTCCAGTAGTTGGCGTGTGCGCCGGTGCCGCCGTCCACGCCCCACGCTACCTTGCCGCTGGCGAAATCATCCGCGCTGGCCCATTCGCCGGCACTGGACACCGCCGTAGCACTGCTGGCGAGATAGTAGCTGTTTGTCACTTCGTTTTGGTCACCATAAGTCCCACCTGTTGTTTTACCAGCCAGAGGAACTTGTGTGCTTGTATTGTAGGTGAAGCAGCCTTCGGTCTGCCAACGTGTAGAATTTGTAATGCCGAATGCTGTGGCAACATTACCATTGCCGGTTATCTTGCCGGTATTGTAGCAATTCTCAATTTTTATAGCGTGCCATGTTATGCCGGATGCGGTTGAGCCAGACACGTCGCCAGTATTTCCACACCTTTCAACATAATTTGCCCTATTTGTAATGCCACAAGCCATCCCCTGTTGACCTATAACTTCTCCAGCGTTAGTGCAAGCAGTAAAGCTTTGGCCGTAGATAGCTATACCAGAGGCAATTCTTCCGTTGACAAGTCCTTCATTCCGGCAGTTTGCAAAGTTATTTCCTTCACCTCTATGATCACCACTTATTCCACCGGCATAGGCTTCTCCCTTAATCGCTGCACTGTTCGTACAACGAGTAAACTCAGAAGAGCCGTTCGTATTTCCGAGCCCAGCCATGCCTCCAGCATATCTGCCCTCTACAGAGCCACCGGCATTGCTGCAATCTGTCATCGTTCCGCCGCCAAAGCCGAGAATACCACCTGCATAATAGTTGCCTTTTACCTCTACATTTGTGAGGTGTATATTGGTTGCGGTTAGCGTACCTCCTCCTGCAAGACCACCGCAGAACGAAGTTCCCCCACGTTCGCAAGTCACAGTTCCGTTCTCTATTGTCAAGGACTCAATAACAGCATTTTTAATGAGGCCAAACAGTCCGGCATACGACTCTCTTGGAGAGACCGTCAGATTTTTGATTGTATGACCTTTGCCATTCAACTGGCCGGAAAACGCACTGCTCGCTCCACCAATAGGCATCCAAGTTGTGCCGGCAAGATCAATATCATCCAACAAGGCAAAACGTTCGCCCTTGTAATCAAACCCCTTGTCGTTGACCTGTGTCGCCAGCTTGGACAGCTCATCTTTAGAACTTATCTCATATGGATTGCTTGTCGTACCGTCGCCATCCCAGATCTCAGCCCACACAGCGTAGAGCGTGATGGGTTTTCCCTCAGTTACCGAAATTTTTGTGGGTTCAAAAACGCCCTCAGACGCATTAAACTTATAGGTTGGCGTTGCAGCATTTGAATCCTCACTCCAACCGAGGAACGTGCCGTTTTTATGCTTGTAGCCCAGTGCATCATCGGTTCTAAGGGTAAATATGGCTACAGATTGACCGGTCCCAATCATCTGTGTCTCTGTCAGCTTCGTGCCGATGGTCGCACCATTTGGATCGTAGGTAAGGACCGCCGTTCCGGTTACGCCCGGTTCGTAGCTTCCATCCCAGCGCTGGATATGCGCAGGATTCCACGGCTTGTCCTGTTTGTTGATCCACTCCAGTGCACCGGAAGTATTTTTGCAGGCTCCATTCAGCACATCCACCAGCTCAACATTGCCGACTTTATAGGCCTTTTTCCCATCGACTTCGGTTATTGTGATACTTTGAGACTTGTCGGCGTCAGTGATACCAGCACTGTCCTTGACGTAGATACCGGTTTTCCCGGCAATATCAGCATAGTAGCTGTTGACCACCGTGCCGCTGCTGATGTTGTGGGTCATTCCCTCTGCGCCGGTCACCGTGCCGAGGTTGTAGCTGTTGGAGACAGCGGTAGTTCCCACACCTCCAATGGATACGCCAGTTTCAGCCCATGTTGGGCCGGAGACTTTGCCAAAGTTGGCGGAATTGAGAACCGGTGCTCCGGTGGCAACACCTGCCACTCTGGAGTTGGCACTTTTGCCTTCCACGGTCTTCAATTCAATGTTCCCTTCGTTCCAGCATTGAGTAACAGACGCCGCAATATTTGCAATACCAGCAGCATGGCCTCCCTCAGATTCAAATGTACTGTTAATCGCACCTGTGTTGCGGCACTTTATAATCACGCCTTTCTCGCTGCTACCAACAATACCAGCCGTGTAGCGGCATACGTTAGTGGTCACACCTGCCTTGTTGACGCACATTTCGACCGTGCCGCCGGCAAGATATGCCACGACACCGGCGGCATGACCAATGCCGTTGCTACCAGTACTATCAGCTTTCACGCTGCCATCCACGGTCAGGTTCTTCACCGTACCGGTAACATAGCCGAAGAAACCCACATAGCTTTGGCCTATGGTATCCAGTGTCAGCGTGACCGTGTGGCCTTTACCGTCAAAGGTCCCCGCAAATGCCGTAGGGGTATAGCCATCGGAATAGCCGATGGCTATCCACTCATAGCCGGAAACATCGACGTCATTAGCCAAATAGATGGTCTTGCCACTGAAATTCACAGAATTGACCAGTGTGCCATCCGCCCTCTTTGCCGTGCCGTTCACCAGCGCGGCAAAGCCGAACAACTGCGCCGTGGTTTCAAGTGTATACGCCGAAGCGCCCTCGTTGCCTATGTACCAACCAATATCCTCATTCGTGTTTGCGCTGATAGTATAGTAAAACGTGTTGTTGGGAACAACAAACTGCCCATTATTTTTGTTGATTTCCTTGCGCGGGTCCTTGGGCGAGTATGTAACAGTATAGTTATCACCGATGCCATCACTGTCGATCGTGATCTCGTTTGCTGCCGCAACGTACACCCTTTGCGTATCCCCTTCAAGCAGTGCATTTGCTTCATTCGCCTGCATGATAACGGACAGTCCTTCCGGTCCGGAACGTTTGACCAGCTCCACTTCATAAAGGTAATAGAGGGATACATACGATTCTATAGCAGGCATTCCGTTCTCCTGTGCCCAATGCGGTTTGGGCGCAGTGTTCTTAAACTGCTCGTTTTCGCCGAGCAGTTCCCACGCTACCCGTCCGATGCTGAATTCCTGCTCCGTGCGGGCGCCGTTATCGTTCGCCGCACCTCTGGTGGACTTTGCTGCCAGGTAGAAGCATTTTGTATATGCACCATCGCCTACCGGCTTTACATCTTCCGCACTATAGCAATAGCCGTCAGAAACTGAGTCCGTGGATTCAGCCTTACCCACAAGGCCGCCGCGTACAGCATTTTCTCCGGCAGCTTCCACGCTTCCAATGAATACGCACGTTTCCACTGTACCGGCTTTCAGCCAGCCTACGATACCTCCGACGTGGGCATCCTTCGCCTCGGAGGAGACCGAACCAGCCACCGTCAAATTCTGCACCTTACCGCCGTCCACTACGCCGAACAAACCGGCATTGGGACCGGCTGCATTGACTTCCGCGCCAGAAACCGCATAATACTTGTAGTTATTATCGCTAATTTCTATGCAGCCATCAAACGTTCCCTTGAATGGATGCTCCGCCGTACCGATGGGTGTCCACTCGCCGGGCAGCACAATATCCGCCCCCAGCATGATCGTCTTCCCCGCGAAGTCGGTCCCCGCATTGACCATACCGGCAAACGTCCGCAGCTGCTTCGCACTCATGATCGTCATCTTGTCTGCGTTTGTATCATACCATGAATCATCCGCATTAAGCTTGTCCGCCGTACCGTAGTACAGCTTGACAAAGCGCTGACCGTCAGGAAGCGTATAAACGCATGTTCTGCTCGCGTTTGTTAGGTGCGGTGTCGCGTTCTCACCATCGAACACGACCTCTTCCGCGGGATCACTGATGATGTAAACAGTCTCTCCTGTGTAGCTGTCTGCCAATTTCAGGGTAACCGTATTATCCGTAACGGCCGCACTTGTCGTGCCACTGTCGCCGATCGTCACTATCGTATCATCCGCGCCGTCATAGCTTGTCACGTTGACCAGTTTTCCCTCGATCAGCATAACAGGGTAGTCACACCCCTCCCGTGTCACCCACGGGAACCAACTGTCAGCCAGCGCATCGTTAAGCTTTTCCGCCACCACAGCGGCGAAGTTCTCGGAAACCAGCTCACCACCTAATTTGGCGCTTTCACCCTTATTGACATAGGAGTTCTTGGGTTTGTTATACTGATTCCCTGCTACATCAACACTGTCTTCTCCGGTATTGCAAAACCAGCAGTTTTCTACTCCGCTGGAAGCATTTGCTACACCACAGAGTGTCTTCCCTTTAATATTCTCAAACTTCCCATAGAAGCCACAGTTTTGAATCGTCTTGCGGCTCGTACCCGCAATGCCTCCGACATTGGGACCTGCCACGCTGGACGCATCCACAATACCAGTCACGATCACATTACGGATGGTTCCGTCGTTATAACCGAATAAACCGCCGAATGTTGTGCCATCCTTTACACTGACAACATGACCTTCGCCATCAAATGTGCCTTTAAACGATTTAAATTGCGTTCCAATCGGTGCTGCCCATGTTTTAGAAATTTCAATGTCGCTGCCCAGCCTGATCGTTTTCCCCGCAAAGTCTGTTCCCCCATTGACCAACTGTGCCAGGTAGGTCAGTTGTCCTGCGGTGGTAAGGACAAACTCATTCACGTTTGGATCGTACCACTTTATGCTCTGGAGTTCCTCTGCACTGGCATAGTAAATGGTCGCGACTTTATTTGCACCCAAAACAAGTGGTTCATTACTGATTTTTGTCCAGTTTCCATTTTCGCCCACACGGTAGTAAACATCCGTGCCGGTCAATACAACGGACTCATCGCCTGTTACCACTGCACCCTCTTTACTGCCATTGACCTGTACGGCAGCTGTTGTATCGTCAAACAACGGCTGCAATACCACCAGTTTCTCACTTTCCTGCAAAAACTCCGGGTGCTTCTCGCCGGGCTTCCACATATCGGAGCCAGCAGCATTCATCTGCAGGACCGCCTTAAAGCTGTTGAGGTCTTTTATATAGTCGCCTTTAGCCACATCCTCCGACACGTTTTGATAGCAGTTTGCAGCGGAACCACCGCACGCGCCCAGAGGAGAGGCACTCTCTATATCCGTACAGAAATACCAGCACTTAGCAGCTTTACCTTTACCTACTACACCTCCATTGTCTTTGGTGCAGTCCTTCGGGGTTTCTGATACGTTCTGTTTTGCCGAAACTGTGCCGTAAAAGCCGCAGTTCTGCACTTTGCCGTCGTTATTTATGCCTACAATACCGCCAATGTAACTCACATTCACGCTCTTTTTGTTCCCGATCGTTACACTGCCCGTAACAATAAGATTCTGTACCGTGCCATCTTCAACACAACCGAACAGGCCCTGATACAATCTGTCCTTTTTAGCGGAGGAATAACTGCCAGTGATGTTAATATACAGCCCACTGATGGTATGGCCGTTGCCGTCAAACGTGCCAGCGAACACACTATCGCTATTACCAATAGGTGTCCAAGCTTTGTTATTAAGGTCAATATTATTTGTCAATGTGATGAATGTGTCTTCGGAGTCTATTTCCTCGCTATTCACCTGCTGCGCCAGATACGCCAGCTCCGCGCCGTTGCTGATTTGGTAGGGATTATCCTTCGTGCCGGTGCCTCCAGCAAACGCCTCAGCCGTCGTACCGTCCCACGCATCCACAGGCGCTGCCGCCAGCAGCACAGGGATATCCCCCTGCTCGCCGTCCGGCTCTTCCGGAACCTCGGGCGTCTCCGGCGTCTCCGGTTTCTCCGGCTTCTCGGGGTTCTCCGGATTTTCCGGATTTTCCGGATTTTCCGGAGTCTCGGGAGTCTCCGGCGTCTCCGGATTTTCCGGCTTCTCGGGATTCTCGGGATTCTCGGGATTCTCCACGGTCTGTCCGTCGGGCAGGCCGCCCTCCGTGGCAAAGGCCGCGGGGGTCACCAGCGTCAGCGTGAGCACCAGGCTCATCAGCAGGCTCACGATGCGCCGGGACACTCTGCTTGTCCGTTTCTTCATGTGATTTGCTCCTCTCTCTGTTGAACGTATCTATGTAAAAACTATTTAGTTACTGCCCTTCGGCATCACCACATACAGCTTCCCGGTCTCCGGGTCTTCGTACACCGTGCCCTTCTGCTCGAAGCTACTGGAGGACTGGATGTCCTGCTCCAGCTCTTCGGCGTTGTCCAGCTCCTTCATCTGCTCCCGCTGCAGGATCTCCACCCGCGTCTTGCTGAGATCCACGTTCCAGTTCAGGATCACCGCCGCCATCAGCCCGCAGGCGAACACCAGCATCACGTCCGACAGGTTCGCCAGCCCGGACATGGCATCCACCTCCTCCGTCACCCGGCGGCGGGAGGAAAACTTACCCTTCAACATCGCTCGTGACCTCCTCCAAAACTGCCTCCATCAGCGTTTCCAGCGACACCATGTCGTCGTTGTACCACCGCTTGCGGATGTGGGAGATGACGCTGGCCACCGCCGCGCTGATGACGCCGGCGATGGTGGTGTCGAATGCCACGTTCATGGACTCCGACAGCGTCACCGTGTCGCCCTGTCCCAGCGCCACGATGCCGGGGCCCAGGGGTATCAGCGTGCCCAGCAGGCCGAACATGGGGCCCAGCTTGGCGATCATGTCCGTGATGGAGGTGGTGCGGGCGTTCCGCGCCTCCTCCGTGGCGAGCAGACGTTCCGCCAGCGCCGTCAGGGTGTCCTTGGGCAGCCCCCGGCTCTCCGCCAGCTCCAGCAGGGCCTTCTTCTGCCGCCGCAGCAGGCCGCTGTTTTCAATCAGCTCCGCAAGGCCGTCCGCGCCCGCCGCGTGTACGTCGCGCAGCAGTTGGGGGACGTTACACTTGTGCTTGCGGCGCTCCGCGATAAACTCCACCACGATGTCGCCGATCTGCCAGACCGCGCCGGCCATGAGGATCAGCAGGATGATGAGGCAGGGGATCAGCAGCGCCTGCGCGATGGTATGCAGTATTTCACTCAAAGAGATCATGTGTGTTTGCTCCTATTCCTGTTTCTCGCCCCGCAGATGGGGCGTATTTTCCCCGTTACCTGCCCCGCAGGGACGGGTAACATATTTGCTTTTGTATGTGGTTTTGCCGTTCAACAAAGAGAGGAGGTGGGAGGGGCGGCTTTTCCCCTCCCACCCTTATGGAAAGCTGACAGCCTCCGTTCAGACTGTCTCGGCTTGACAAGGGTAACTCAGCAGGACACCTCCTGCTCGGCGGCTTCTGCCGCTTTCTCAATTTCGCGCTGGCGGGCAGCGGCATCGCGAGCCTCTTTCTTTTCCTGCTCCAGCCGCTTTTTCTCTTTCAGCCGTGATTGCTGCGCCGCATGGCTGGCTGCGGCCTTGGCGCGTTTCGCCTTCTTCTTGCGCTCGGATTCCTCGTAGAACAGCGGCTCCTGCACGGCTTTTTCCCGCTTGTAGCGTGCGGTGTCTTTCAACTTGGGCTCTTTCGCCGGTGGCCGCAAACGTGCCATCTCCAATACTGCGGCCCAACCGCCGAAGCGCTCCTCGATAAACGTGCCGCCGTCTATCTCGCAGGGACTGGGCGTGTGCCGCAGCAGTTCAGCACGATTGCCGACGTATTGCGCCAAATGCGCCAGCGGCGTATCCGCGTGCTTTTCGGCAAACTCCGCGTCCCGCGCTTCCAGCGCCGCCACGGTACGCTTGGCCACATTACGCTCAAACCAACTCTTGTAGTCAAATCTCTCGCGGGGATTTCTGTGTGACATGGCATAGTCCTCCCTTACAAAAAAACGCCGGTTTTCCGAAGAAAACCAGCGGTGATCCGGCAGAAATGAAAATGCGCTGACGAATCTCGCCAGCGCGCACTCCCGCCTATGCCGTCAGGGAGAGATCGCCCGCTGTACAACACTGATCCTCCATCGTGCAATTCTTCTGCCCTAACGTCACGAAGGACATTTGTCCTTCTCGTACCTGAACCTACCTTCTCAGAGCATTCGCTCCAATGGCTGCTATTCGCCACACGACATTTCTGTCGCTTTGGTCCATTCCTTACGTCAACAGCGCCGTCCGCAGGGGGCATCACCCCATTCCTTCAAAACTGCCGCCTGACGGTAATGATATACCGTCTTTACAGTGACAGCCACACGACTTCGCAAGACCTTTTATTCAGTTTTTGGCCTCGATTTCTTTCGCAAAGTAACATACTTTGCGAAAAAGCGCGGAACGCCTTGCGCTGCAAGGCATTCCGGATTTATGCCAGAAAAAAGTCGAAAATTAGAACTCGTTGTTGACACGGAAAAACGGCTGGTATATACTGTTATTCGGTTGAAATTGGAAAGTTTTCGCAAAGTATGTTACTTTGCGAAAATTTTTGTGCCATTTTTTGGATAAAGGACGCCGAACGGCGTCCTTTCTTACGTTATTCCCTTGAGAAAACCTATCCCCTCCACGGCCTTGCGCTTGTAGTCCATAGACGAGTGGACGTATAGCCGAAGCGTGGTGCGGACATCGGCGTGGCCCAGCAGTTCGCTGACGCTTTTCACGTCCACCCCGCGCTCCACACACCGCGTGGCGTAGCTGTGCCGCAGGCAATGGAAATTCCGATACCGCACGCCGCAGCGCTCCAACAACACCTTATAGCGGTACTGCATCGCCCGCGGGTCGGGGACGATCTCCCCGCCGGTCAGCAGGTAGCTGTCCGGCTTTTTAGTCTCTGGTTTCAGCATCCGCAGCATCTCTTTCGGAATGGGTATCCAGCGTTCGGAATTTTCCGTTTTCGGTGGCTGCACCGTCAGGCACGTCCCGCCGCCTATCTGCGCGATGCGCTCCACCGTCCGCTGGATGTGCAGCAGGCCCGCGCCGACGTCCACGTCCTGCCATTGCAGGCCGCACAGCTCTCCCAGCCGCAATCCGGTGTAGGCTGTCAGCAGCACACCAAGTCCCGTCCTGTCCGGACGGCGCAGAATGACCTGTCCCATCTGCTTCAGCTCCGGCTCGGTGAACACCTCCACGGCCTTCTGCCGCACCTTCGGCAGCGTCACATCCTCGCCGTAGCCCACACCGGCCATACCCACGATCCGCAGCAGCAGTCCACCGATTTCCCGCACCAGCTTGGGCGAATAGTCCTCCTGTAACTGCTGGATGTAGTCGTTGATCTCCGCCGCCGTCAGTTCCGCTGCCACGCACTCTCCCAGACGCGGCAGGATGTGGCATTGGATGTTGCGGCGGTAGCACGCCAGCGTGGAGGGCTTTACGCTCCCAACCATATCCTCTAAAAAGATAGCGGATAGCCGTTCCACCGTGGCGTCCCTGCGGACGTATTTCCTGCGTTCTCCCATTTTTTCAAGCACCTTTCCGTCCCCCATAGGTGCCCTGACTTCATGCAAAAAGCGCCGGCAAATGCCGACGCTCCTCTCGTGTAAACGGGCGCGAAGCCCCCGTTCATGCAGCTCGGTTTCAGGCGTGTGCATTGTGACGCTTACCGGCGCGACCTGACTTATCTCCTGCCTCAGAGGAGCCTCACAGTGACCTGTTCGCGGGGACTTTGACCCACATTCCAACTTTCACCGAAACGCCGCAGCGTTTCAGACCGGTAAGCCTATTCACTTTTCGGGGACTACGGTTGCTATTATGATGAACACCCCGCCGTTTTGCAAGAGGGGATTTGTTTCGCGGAAGGATACATTTCCGAGGGATATTTTGTGTGTTCCTGCGAAGCCTTACGAGAACTGCGTTCTTGTCTGCGCTGCATTACGAGTTCTCATGCTTTCACCGCGAAAGTTGAACGTCTATGTATTCCCGTTTTCCGCCACCCACGTCCGCACATAGTCCACGAACAGACGGGTGGAGTTGGAAAGAGCCTTCTTGTCCTTGACGCCGATGCCGATAGTGCGGTAGAAGTGCAGGGGCGCATGGCAGACCTTGATGGGCGTAGGACTGTGGCGCACCATCAGCTCCGGCAGCAGGCTGATGCCCAACCCCTCCGACACCATGGCGAGGATGGTCCGATCCTCACGGGCGATGTACTTCACGTTGGGGCGGATGCCCATCTCGTCAAAGGCCGCCATGATCTCGTAGTCGTCGCCCTCCTCCAGCTGGATGAAGGGTTCCTCTGCCAGCGCGGACACGGGGAACGGGTCGCGGTCGGCGTAGGGGTGGTCACAGGGGACGATGACCTGCAATTCGTCCCGATGCAGGGCGTAGGTCTGCAAGCGCTTCACCGACGGCAGCCGCAGAAAGCCGCAGTCCACCGTGCCGTTGACGATCCATCCCTCGATCTGGTCATAGAAATCGCCGGTAACTACTTCAAACTCGATGTTGGGATATACCTTCCCGAAGCTCTTGAGGATGCGTGGCAGCCACTGGGCAGATACGCTGGAGAAGGTGGCGATCTTCACAAGGCCGCTGTCCATGTCCTTCAGCCCCTCCACCGTCTGCATCAGGGAGTGGTGGGCGGCGCACAGCTTTTCGATTTTGGGCAGCACTGCCCGTCCGTCCGCCGTCAGCACCACGCCGCCGCGGTTGCGGCTTAACAGCTTCACGCCCAGCTCGTTTTCCAGCGAGTTGATGGCGTGGCTGATGCCGGACTGGGTGAAGTTCATGGCCTCCGCCGCCTTGGAGAAGCTGCCGCAGGAGACGGTTTTCAGAAAGACCTGATATTTGGAAATACTCATGGCGCACCTCATTTCGAGGAGCATTATACTATACAAGTCCTCATGTTTTCAAGAACAAAGATGCGCTTCACAAAACCTATTCGACCTGCTATGATGAAGCCACGGTTCAGCCAGACCGTACTTTTACTTTTCTTTTCCATGAGGAACACCACCTCAAAAGCAGCACCGGCAGCGTGTGGGTAACGCCGCCGGTGTTGTTTTTATTCGTTCAGCTTCTGTTCCTCGTCGTGGATGAACATGATGAGGAAGCTGACGGTCAGCAGGCCGCAGGACAGCCAGATCGTCCCCGCGCCCCAATGGAGGGTGGCTATGCTGCCGACGCCCGCGCCCAGCGCGAACAGCAGCACCACGCCGAAATACGTCAGCGCCTTGTGGAGTATTTCCTTATCCCTCGTATGGAAGTAGGCGCACAGCGCCTCCGTTCCGCTGCGCATATTGCCAATGCACATGGTGCTGGCGTAGGCGTGGCCCCGTACCTTGCGGAAGGTCTGCACCTGCATGGCGCACACGAAGGACACCACGGCGTTGGCGGTGGTGTTCAGCGTCTCCGGCAGGAAGCCCACCGCCGCCAGCAGCACGATCTCCGCCAGAATGATAAGCTGCCGCCAGTGTACCTTCTCCATCCGCTTGAAGTGCCGGTGGACGCACTCCGCGATGTAGATACCCAGCAGGAACGCCAGCACGGGGACTAAGTATCGCAGCGCCTGTCCCCAGTCTCCCTCGAATAGATGCGTACTCAGCAGCACGATATTGCCGGTCTGGGCGTTGGCAAACACCTTGCCCCGGCAGCAGTAGGTATAGGCGTCCTGCAATCCTCCGGATAGGATGATGAAAAAGGCTGTCAGCATGGAATCGGACATCTGCCCGTGATGCTTTTGCAGGAAAGTCATGTGCGATGCCGCCTCACTTCGCCACCGGCGCGTCCGGCCAGTAGATGACGTAGCACTCCTGCATCTCACCCATATAGAAGAAGATGTTTTCGCCCATCTCGATGTGCTCGCCGAAGGTCAGATCAGGCACGAACAGCCGTCCGCTGGTGCGCTTGGGCCCCTTGATGGTAAAGCCCTCCGCTGTGGGGTGCTGCCGCAGCTCGTTGGCCGCTTCCTCCAGTCCGGGGAAGTGCAGCGTCCGTTCCAGCTCTGCCAGCTGTGTCGCGCCGTTGATATAGACCAGGTGATTTTCGTCCTTGAACCAGTTGATACGCATGATACGTCCTCCTTGGTGGTGATGGGGATAGTATAGCATATCCTATGAAATTTGTCACGCGATCGAAAAGCGGCAGGTGCGCGGATTGCGTACCTGCTACTTTTTGGGTATTCTGTTGCGCGGACGGCGTAACTTTTTCGTAAATCAGCATCATTCAGGAAACCTGCGCCGCCGCGCCATGTCGTGCGGCGGCTTTTGCTGCGCCTGACGGGATTTCTGACGGCGCAAGGTCTGCGTTTCCGCAGATGGGCAGGAAGCAGATGCTCTGCACCGCCTGCTGCTTATGCCGCAGGGAGACATGGACATAGGTTTGCAGCGTGATCCGCACGTCGCTGTGGCCCAGCATCTCGCTGACGCTTTTGACATCCACATACTGCTCGATGCAGCGTGTAGCGTAGGTATGCCGCAGGGCATGGAAATTCCGATACGGAATGCCTGCCCGCTTCAAAAGCGACTTATATCGGTTCTGCATAGTACGCGGTTCCAGCGGATCGCCGGAGCTTGTCAGCAGGCAGAAACTGCCCGCGTTCTCGGGTCTGTGCGCTGCCAGCAGGGACAGGATATCAGTTGGCAGCGGTATTCTCCGCAGCGACGATTCGCTCTTGGGCGGCTGCACAATGAGTCTTGTGCAGCCTTTCTCATAGATCCGCTGTACCTCCCGCTCCACCCGCAGAAAGCCTGCATGGAGGTCGATGTCCGACCAACGCAGCGCACACAACTCTCCCAGACGAAGGCCGCTGTTCAGCGTCAACAGAACACCAAGGCCGGTCAGATTCGGCTCGTCCATGATATGATGTGCCAGCTGCACGATCTCCGGCTCGGTGAATATCTCCACTTGCCGCTTCTTGTATACCGGCAGTTCTGCGTTCAGGCCCGTGCAGAAGCATCCGTGCTTGGACGCCTTCCGCAGAATGGCCCGCAGCAATACGCCAACGTCCCGTGTGCTTTTGGCTGATAGACCCTGTTCCTGGAGCTTCCGGTAAAAATCCGCTACCCGCTGCTCCGTCAGCGCATACAGCGGCGCAGCGCCCAGCTGCGGCTGGATATACTGCCGTACCACATACCGATACCGGCTGACGGTGGACTCCTTCAGCTTCCGTTTCTGTTCCCGTTCCACGAAAAATAGCTCCACAGCCTCCGGCAATGTCATGTTATTGCTTGGCGTGATCTCACGGGGCAGCTCCCGCAGACGCTGCCGCCGTTTTTCCCGACAGGCGCTGTAGGTGGCGGCGTAGACGTAGCCGTACTGCGCCCGTCCCTCCGGCGTCCGACCTCGGATATAGCGGCCCTCCCAGCGGCCATCTCCACGCTTATAGATGTTCTCCCCTCTGCGTGCCATTTCGTACTCCTCCTGACGCGATTTTTGACGGCGAACACCCTTTTTATCATCCATCATCGCGGAAAGGCTCGGCGGATATACCTCCCGTTTCGGTCTCCAGCGACTGTTTTCGCCCTGACACCGATGCCATACTTGACTTCCCGTGCCGCAAATGCTATCGTTTTACCATAGCCGGTGGCGAAAAATGCTTTCCTGAATGATGCTGATTTACGAAGGATGTCGCTCCATCTGGCTGAGTTTATTATGCCCAGGAGGGACATAAAAATGCCACAGGTCAACGGTGATAACCTGCTGCACCAGCAGATCGTCAAGCGCACCATCGAGGCCCTGCAAGCGCAGGACGAAGCTTTTGCGATAGAATATGAAACCGCCAGCGACGCCGACCTCATCGCCTATGTACGTCAGTGCGTCGATGTGTCCTATACGCCCGCACCCTGCGAGGTCGTGGGTGGTGCGTACATCGCCCAGCGCTTCGGTAACTGGTCTGCGGCGCTGAAGGCCGCAGAGCTGCCTTCACAGTACAAGCCGCCGCGGGAGCATCACTATCCCCGCTACGAGCAGGAGTACCAGCGGCAGGAGGTGCAGCTCTTGCAGGAACGAAAAGCGAAACGGCAGGCCAAGGCCGATCTCGTCGCTCAACGCAAGAACCGCGACAAGGCCCGCGCCGCCGCCAACGCCGCGAAGAAGAACAATGAAAAATGACGGGTGTATCGAGCGATACACCCGTCATCAATTTTTATTACGTTCTCCGCGCCAGTGTCTGCGTATGCAGGAGGGCATCCATCAGCATCCGTCCATCCTCGCGGTCGCTCCACCAATATGGGCGGAGAAACAACAGCGCATTCTCCAGCCAAACGTAATCGTCCCTCGTCAGCGCATGGCTTTTAAGTCCTTCGCTGATCCGTGTATACGATTCCCTGACCTTTTCACTGGCGTGTTCCCGCACCAAATAGGCGTTGAGCAGGCCTGTGATCACAGATACTTCTTCCTCGGTGTAGAACATAGCTACCCTCCTCGTAGACAAACACACAGGGCAGAGTATAGCACATTTACTCTGCGTCTACAAGAAGTCTTGTCTCATTCTTTCCTCTGTCTTAGTACCTCCGATAGAGTGAGTCCTTCCGGGTGCGCCATGGTGACGCTACCCTTATGACAGTTCAAGAGCGCACCTCCCCCTTGGCGGGAGGTGCGCTCTTTTCCTGCTCACTTGACGCGGTACAGGTTGCTGGTCAGACTGCCGTTGGGACGGCGGCGATGGGTGCGCTCCAGGAAACCGTGACGTTCCAAATCTGTCAACGCCCGCTGCACGGTGCGGCGGGACAGCTTCAGATCCTCCGCGATCCTGCGGACGCTGGGCCAGCAGGTATTCCCTGCGTCAGACCGATCCTTGAGGTACATATAGACTGTCCTTGCTCGGTGAGACAAGTCCTGGTCTGCATAGATGCTTCCAAAGTAGCTCATGGCCTTGTGTCCTCGCTGTAGAGTCCCATGGCCGAGCGAGGTGCTCTCCGCTGTGTGGCCGATGCCTGCTGCGCCTGTACGGGCCGGTCACTGCTGCTATATCTTTTGCTGATACTGAGGAACAATTCCTGACGGCTGGCGTAGGCCACAGGCCGCGCCGCGTGTTCCGGGGTTGCATACGGCTCGCCAAAGATAATGCCCCAGTCGAGAAACAGTCGCAGCTTTGTCTGCATAGGATGCGTCCCCGTTTTCATCACCACAAAGCTGCCCTTGGGAATGGATTTCAGCTCGTCCGGCGTCATCAGTGGACGCTCCATCATCTGCAGGCTCTGACTGGGATCGTTCTTGCCGCGGCTGACCGAGCCGGACAGCACCGTGCGGCTGCCCAGCGATTTGGAGAGCTGCTCCGCCGTCTGACTGTTGGGCGCAAAGCCGCCAAAGATGGTGTCCTGACAGTTGTCGGTGAGGATCTCCGCGCCCTCTTTTCCATAGTTCTTCTCCAACTGCGCCAGCGATTGGATGATAGGTACCAGTGTGATACCGCGGGAGCGACCTGCGCTGAACAGCGCCTCCACGTCAAAGGCGGGCATAGTTCCGAACTCATCACAATAGAACACCACGCGACCGGGCAGATGCCCACCGTTCTCGTCCGCCACGGCGAACAGCTCCCGCGCCAGCGTCTGTATCATCAGGCCCGCCATGAAGTTCTTGGTGGTGTCCTCCTCCGGCAGGATGAGGAAGATAGCGGACTTCTCCGCCGCAAACTGCTCGGCGTTGGTGGTGCTGTCGAAGCACAGCACCTGCTCCAGTTCCGAGTCCAGGAAGGCGTTGAGCCGGGACAGCACCGTGGACATGACGGAGGCCATGGCCTGTTCGGAGGCATCCAGCGCTGCACCGGCAAACCACCGGGCCTTGTGTACGTCCGGCAGTCTGTCCATCAGAAGCGCAAACCAGTTTTTGCCGCGAACGCCGGAGGGTGCTAATAGTTCCTGCACCAGCTTGAATACGGACACGATGTGTCGGCGCTCTGCGGGGCATTTGCTGTCCGGCGGCAGGAACTCCGCCAGCAGAAGCACCACGGAGGTCAGCAAGCCCTCCGCCGCATCGTAGAAGTAGGCGTTCTGTCCGTAGTCTGTGTCGCCGTTCGGAGACACGACGGTCTTGGCCAGTATCTTTGCGTACTTCTCCGCTTTGGCGCGTGCTGCGATATTACCTGTTGCCTGTGCTTCATCCATGTAGTGGTTGATAAGCGTCATGAGATTGTAGCCATCCGAGCGCGTGGGATTGCGCAGATCCACTACAGAAACATGATAGCCATAGTATTTCTCCGCCACTGCGCCGTAGTTGCGGGCGAGGTCACCCTTGGTATCCAGTGCCAGGAAGCTCATACCGCTGGCGCAGGCATATTCCAAGTTTGGGTACAAAAAGTACGCTGTCTTACCCACGCCGGATGCGCCGATCATAAGGCAATGCACATCGTCCTTGTCTACCAGCGCGGTGATGCCGTGCTTGCCGCTGATACTGCCCAGCACCAGTCCCTGCGCTTCAGGCAGATTTTTGCCTGCCCGCCAGTCCGGCACTTGGAAGGGGACGAGGGCGTAGGTCTTGCGGAGCTCCGCATCGGTTGCCCACCGTGCCGTGCCATGCTGCCCGTCGCCCACGGTCTTGGACTTGATGTTGTTCAGTGTGTAGTGGTCGCCCAGCAGCGACAGCGTAACGATGACCGCCACCATGACGCCTGCCGCCGCAAAGAGTATCCAGAGGTTATCTGTCACAGGATTTCTCCTTTCTTTTTTTATCGATTTATGTTACTATTACCCTGTAAAAATAGGGGAGGGACACTACATGAGCCATCTCGTTGCCACCGAATATAAATGCTTTGAGGACATTCGCAGAACGCGCTCTGACGGTTCCGAGTATTGGTATGCCAGAGAACTGGCTCCGGTCCTGGATTATGCAAAATGGGAAAACTTTGCCAAGGTCATCAAGCGCGCTATGATCGCCTGTGAAAACAGTGGGCATAACGTTGCCGAATGTTTTCCTGATGTCAGGAAAACATCGCCTATGCCTCACGGCGGTGTGAAGGAGCTTGTTGACTATGAGTTGTCCCGCTACGCCTGCTATCTGATTGTGCAGAACGGTGATCCGCGCAAAGAGGTCATCGCGCTGGGACAAACCTATTTCGCCATCCAAACCTATCGGCAGGAAGTGGCAGCCCGTTTTAACCAGCTGGACGAAGACAGCCGCCGGCTGGTCGTGCGCGGCGACATCAAGCAGTGGAATCAGCTGCTTGCCGAAGCAGCCAGAAACGCCGGTGTGATCACGGCAGATGAATTTGCCGTATTCCAAAATGCCGGGTACATGGGATTATACGGCGGCATGACCGTGGATGACATTCACCGCAAAAAGAACTTGGAAGTCGGTCAAAAGATCCTCGACTACATGGGCAGCACAGAGCTGATTGCAAACCTGTTCCGTATTTCTCAGACCGAGGAGAAGCTGCGGAAAGATAGTGTGAACAGTGCCGATGCCGCCACCGCCGTTCATTACAAGGTCGGCAGTGAAGTACGAGAAGCCATCGAAAAAATCGGCGGCACAATGCCGGAAGATCTGCCCACTCCCGAAAAGAGCATTGCCCAGCTGGAAAAGGAACAGCTTCAGCGGTTAAAGCAGCAGGCGTTGGATGGACAGTTGATGTTGGATGAATGAAGGTTTCAGCAGCCTTGTGCTGGTAGCCATTTTACGTCTATTGCCGCCAAATACTGTTGAACATAGCGCCTTTCCTTTTTAGCTGTTTTGTGTTACTATGTGAAAAAGTGGTATGATAAGTATGTGAAGCGACATATCTTGATGGAGGACGCATGGACGAGCTATACACAAAACTTGCAAATCTTGCCGCACGGTATGGTGCACAGCGGTTAGTCCTCTACGGCTCCCGCGCCAGAGGAGACTTCCACGCACGCAGCGATGTTGACCTCGCTGTATACGGTATGCCCGAGAAGCAGCGCGGCGGCTTTTCCCTTGAGGCAGAGGATCTTCCCACGCTCTTGAAGCTGGATATCGTGCATATCTCCGAGAATATGGAACCCGCGTTTCTGCAAAACATCGAGAAGGATGGTGTAACACTGTATGCTGCAGAAGATTGAAAACTATAAACGTGCCTTTGCACAGTTGGAAGATGCCGTCAAAAGCTATCTTGCAGCGCCGCAGGATACGTTGTACCGTGATGGACTGATCCAACGTTTTGAGTTCACAGTGGAGCTGGCGTGGAAATCGCTCCGCGAATACTTGGAGGATCAGGGCGTTGTGCTCGCCGTCGTTTCGCCTCGCGCTGTGCTGAAGGACGCCTATGCCGCCGGCATAATCGACGATGCCGATATGTGGAACGCGATCATTTCCGCACGAAATATTACCTCCCATGTCTACGATGAGGCTACCGCCACCGAAATCGCACGGCAGATCTGTGAGGATTTCACGCCCGTACTCCGTTCTTTGCTATTGCGCTACCAACAGTGACATGAATTTACCCCGACAGCCTTATGCTGTCGGGGTTTTCGCTTTGTCTCGCTTCGCGCACAGGTCGTCGTTCCAGTCTTTTCCCTGCGGACGCAGGCGCTCCACGTCCACATCCATCTCCTCCAGCACTTCCATCATGCTTTCACAGGCATCCTCACCAGCCTCGTCATTGTCGAGGCAGAGATAGACCGTATCCAGCTTTGGATTCTGCCGCAGCCGCTCCAGCACCGGCTGAACAGACGTACCGCAGCAGGCCACATAGCTGTGTTCCAGCCAACCTGCCAGATAGAGCGTGATGTGGGACAGCAGGTCGATGGGTGCTTCAAAGACATAGAGGGAACAGTCCGTCCCATCCTTGTGGAAGCTATGCTTCGCCTCGCTGCCCTCCACATTGATGCGGAACACCTTGCCCTGACTGTTGGTGCTGCGAAGATGGGCGTGTCTGGCTTCTCCGTTTTCGTCCACGCCCACGAGCACACAGTTGTGATGCAGAGTGTCTTCGTAGAGCAGCTTCTCTCGCACGAACTCCGTGACCACGTCGCGGTCGATGCGCCGGTGAGTAGTCAGGTAGGCATAGAGCCGCCGCATATTGAGATAGGCCTCCGGCAGCGCGAAGGGCTTCGGCTCTCTCGACTCCGGCTCCTTCTTGACGATGGGGATGATGCCCTGACCGTCCCGCCCCAGCAGCATAGTCACCGCTTCGGGATAGGTCTTGTCGTAGAATTGCTGCACGAAGCTGATGGCGCGTCCGCCCTTCCGTGCGGCATGGTCATACCACATCGGCCCGCGCACGGTGATGCTGTGGTCGCTGGCCAGCCGGTAATCCCGTCCGGCCATAATGAGTTTCTCGCCTCGATCCAACAGAAAAGACGGCAGGTCAACCTCGTTGGCCTGCCGTTTCTCTGCGGATGTGAAATATACAAATTTGCCCATAATCCTCCTCATGTAAAAAGCGAGCCGCATAGCGACCCGCTTCTTTCTATTCTTCTCGTTGATAATGAGGTTCCGGTGTGTACTTACCTTTTTGATATTTCCGATATTTCTCCTGTGATGTGCTTCTGTATTCATTTGCAGACGGGACTTCATCATACTTAACAGGTTCATCGCAAATGGCATCCCGCAAAATCTTCTCCAAATGCTCATACTCAGAAATATGAAATCCTTGCTCATACAACAACATCATGTTGGCACGGGACTGTTCGGCTTCGATCAGTTCTAAGGTCTTTTCGTCCTTGATCTGCAGTTTGTTGCGCAACACCGGCACGTCATCATAGAGATAAATGTCAGGCATGGCTCTGCACCTGTGCCGCCATTTTCCTGTGAGAAGCCAGCAATGCGGCTTTCATCTGCTCACCCGTGATCTCGCCCCGCGCCCAACAAAGGGATAGCGTGCGGGCATAGTCGGAAACAGGAACGCCCTCAATGGCGTTAATCGCATCCGCCGTTTTTACGGCAGCCACGCGGCGACTCAGTTGCTTTGCGGTCATCGGTCATCACCTCATTTTTAGCATACCACATAGCCGATAAAAACGGAAGAAAAACTTTGGTAGCCGCAATGGATTCATGATGTCATTTGCTCCTGCCGCTGTGCTTCCTCGTGGTCGTCCCGCTTGTGTCCCATGGCCATACGCTTCTCCTGCAATCGCCTGCGGCGCTTGGAGTCGATGCGCAGCGCAGGCGGGATGACCGGCATATTGCCGCGGAACACACGACTCATGTGATGGAGCAATTGAATGACCGCACCGCCTTCTATCTTGATCTGCGACGTGACTGCCTGCGGCTGCGGCATAGCCACAGCCGATTCAGGTGAGGGCGGCACTTGCTGCTCATTAGGTTCTGTCTCAACAGGAACTTGCTCCGACACAGGCTGCCGAAATGTTTCCGCCTGCTGAATGATCATATTCTTGATGGTGCGGAACTCTTTTTGCTGTACCAGTGGCTGATGGGGCGGCGTGTTCCGTCCGTAGTAACCGGCGATCTCATCCTTCAGCCGCCACCACTGTTCATAGCAAGCCGCCACCTCCGGGAGCTGTGCCAGCCGCTCCACGATCTCATCCACCTGTGCCTTGATCTCTTTGGGCAGATAGCCGTAGACGTGTCTGCCATCGACCTGCTCCAATGCGTGGGACAGGTCACACAGCTTTTGCTCTATCACGGGGTCAGCTGACTCGCTGTTCTCCAGCATCCTGATATATAGCAGCAGTGACTCTTTTGCGGTCTGGATGCTCTCCTTGTAGGCAGCATCCTTCTTGATGTAGAGTTCCGTCATCTCCTCACGGAAGATGGCGTTTGTCATCTTGGAGCGCATGGTGGCGATACCCTCCCGCGTGAGATACCCTTTCTTCGGTTCCGCCGACCACACCATCATGTGGACATGAGGATGGTGCCCCTCATCGTGGTACGCCGCGTACCAGCGAAAATCATCCGTCCGAATACGCATGGCCTCCGCAATAGCGGCGCTCTCCTGCTTCAGCAGATTCTGCCATGCGGCAGCTTTGTTGTACCCAAGTCGCTCCGCGTCCTCACGACGCAGGGAGAAAATAAACGTCCACACTTTTCCGTCGTGAACGTCCAGCTCGGCCTTCGCCGCCTTGAGGTCGGTGGTGTCCACCTCGCTGAACAGGCCATGGCCGCCGTGCTTTTCGGCACGGGGACGCTGGGCGATATAGGACATATAGCCGCTCTCGGATTCCACTTCGTGCAGTTGTGTATCCAGCGCCACGGCGATAAATGCGGATGCTGTACCGCGATTGGGCGTCTGTAGGTAGTCGCTGTACTCGAATAGCTCCTTTGCGTCCGGGAAGTCCTTCAGCAGCCTTTTGATGAACTGCTCCTGCTTTTTGGTCACAGGCTCGGTGCTATTTATGATCTCCACACCGTCCCGCGTGGCGACATACTCCATATACCCAGACGCTTTGCCATTCTTGATGTAGCCGCTTTTTTGTATCAGCCGCGCCATGCGTTACTCCTCCTGATGGAACAGCAGCACGTCCTTGAAGGAGATGTTGCCATGGGTGGACGCCACCTCACGAACACTGCTGCCGCGCATCTTGCTGTACTCATCGCGTGTCATATCCACATCGCCGCCCAGCAGATGGTTGGTCATGTTGTGTTCTACCACCAGCTTGAACAGCAGCCTGCCCAGCCGGTCACCGAACACGCCCAGCGTACCCTCCAGCACCTCTTGCAGTGCATGAGGCAGGTATGCCCCTGTCTTATTTGCGTGAACATAGCCGTCATAGAATCGTATTGCCTTTTCAACGAATTCACTTTGGCTGCCGCAATTGTCCAGATGGGCATCTATTTCCACTATCTCTTTTGCCGCATCTGTAAGCCAAAATGCGTGTTTTCGCTTGTCCGTTGCCACTCTTGATCACCTCCCACAATAAGCTTGCGCAACCCCGCAGTTTTTCGTTGTCGTTCCTTGGATTTCAGCTCCTACGACCCCGTAAGCCGCCTTTTTTCGCTTTCATGACCCCTCGGAAAACGCTCCGAAACTGCCCGCACTGCGGGCAGAAGTGATGCTGGTGGGGCGCTTGCGACCCCACCAGTTTCTCCTGCTCCGCTTTCGGCGCACCGAAAAGCGGGCAAAAACGTTCCAAATCTCCGGGGCCGCTATCCTTACCCTCCCGCGTTCCTGCGAGGCCACAAACCGGCCCACAGGGGCAAACACGGGGCTATAACTGCATCTGCGGAGACGGCCTCGGCTTCTCTTGAAGCTGCCGGGCGAAATCGTGCAGGCTCATGCCGTTTTGCTGCTGGCAGAACGCCTCCATCTTCCGCGCCAGCACCTCCTGCTCGGCAGCGTTCAGATGATAGCTCCAGTACTCCTCTGTACCGTCGCCCTTGCAGAAATTCAGCTCCAGCGTATCGCACGGCCTATCCCGCACGATGTCGTAGTTGGCGTAGATGTTCAGCCAGTCATCGTTCTCATCTGTACACACGAAGGTGCCGAAGGCGGCATCCACATCGAAGTCCGCCTGCACATAAAAATTCAGCTTCCCGTTTTCTATTAGGAGCTCATCACTGAACGAAAAATCCTGCGCGGTGAGATGCCCCGCCGATGTGAGCTCCATGCCGTCCAACGGATCCAGCAGTTTTCGAAGCTGTTCCTCCGCCGTTGCGAAGCGCGGCCTTGTGGCCTGATAGATAGATGGGATCACATCCCGCATAGCCCACGTTGTCCAGCCGTTCATGATGTGGACTGCGGAAAACTCCCGCTTGTCAAAATCCAAATCAAACACGCCGGCGACCTCTCCTGTGTTCTCCATACGGAGCTGCATCAGTTGCTGGTACTCCTCCGATGTGATAGGCCGCGCATGCAAATACAGAGAGATGAATTTGCCGGTGCTGTGTTCTGTACTCGTGCAGTACCTGCGGAGCGTCTGCGCAGTATCCAGCAGTTCCTCACCGGGCAAGGTCGTGAAGTACCACGTCTGTCCGTTTTCTGTTACACGGTACGCAGCACAGGTAACAGCCGCATCGTCCTGTATTCCCATATCAGTTGTCCTCCTTCGGTCTCACTTCGCTGATCTGCGCCTTGGGTGTGACCGATTTTGCCGGTCGCTTGGGCCTTGCGGCAGGCACCGCCTTACTATCCACATACTCTCGCACCGCTTCCGGGACTTCCGACTCGTAGAGTTGTTGGAGCATTTCTGCCATACGCCGCTGTACAGACGACCGCTGCTTGCGGAGCGCGAATTCCAACGCATCCAGCTTGGCCGCATCAAAATTGATGGTGATATTGGTTTCTCCCATGCTGTGCCTCCTCACATTTTCATGTCCATATCGTGCTGCCGCTCTGCATACAGGCCGGTGAGCAGGCTCTGGAATGTCTCACCTACATCCACATTCCGATGCGCCATCCATGCCTTGCTCATCTGCTCCAACGGTCTGTCCTGCGCCAACAGGAAGACCAGCTCCTCGCGTGGCAGGCCCTCTCTCAGCAGCCTCAGCTCGCAGTCACAGGTCATCATGGCGTCGATCTCGTCTGCCGTCTGTATCAGCTCGTCACGGGTACGCAGATTCAGTCGGCGCATATAATCGGCCATCTCATCCTCGATGCGCTGGGAGAGAGCGTCCCACAGCTCTGTGTTGGTCTGCACCGGCTCGCCCTGTGTGACCCCCTCCACAAGAAACTGTGGCACATCGATGACCTCTGCATTGTGAAATGCGAGGTCACCGCGGTAGCCGATCTTCAGCGCGGAGAATTCACGCGCTGCCCTGACCAGCGCCGCAGGGCTTCCCGCAGGTATTTCCTGCTCCCAGCGATACCAGTTGTCCTTCTGTCGGCAGGGTATGAGCTTGAGGAGGACATAGTCCTCCGGCACAAATTTGGGATAACGGCAAAGTTGACCTGTCACGTTATAGTAGGGTTTGCCCTCGCACATGACCGTCTGCTCCATGTACGCTCTCATCTTTTGCAGGTCGGCACAGAACCAGCATTCCGTATCACTGAAACGGCGGATCATGCCGTCATCCAGAATGCTGTTCAGGTTTTCTTTCTTCGCCAGGTGGTAGACCTCTGACGGTGCGTGTTCCTTTACATACGCCATGTCGTTTCCTCCTTGCAAGGCACAGAAAAAGCGCAGGCCTTCGCCTGCGCTTTTCATTGTTTCTATTCACTCTGATAGTATGCTCTTAACTTGTTCTACAAAGGGGTTCATGTCATCAAAGATGACGTCTGCGATCAGGGACCAGTTGATGCCGTCATAATCATGCACCAACCGATGCCGCAGCCCGGAGACAACGCTCCACGGAATGTCTGGATGTTCCTTTTTGAACTCTGGCGAAAGCTGATAGACCTGTTCACCGATGTTATAGACCGGCGTGGTTACTGCCCATTGAGAAAACTGCTCAGTCAACAACATCTCTCGTGTGATGCCCCGCCGTTCGATCTCGCTGCTCAGTGCATCCCACAGGGAAACAATCTTCTTCAACCGTTCAGTATCTGTCTTCTTCATGCGATACGGATACCCTCCTTCATTACGGACTCATAAAAAGGCGTTCCCGTATTGACCTCCCGCATCTCAAACACATCGGCATTCCGCCCAGTCATTTCACGCAAGTCCTCGGCCAGTGCGAAAATGTTACGGGGCACAAAGTCTTTTCCGCCCACGATAATGATGTCGATATCAGAATCGGGTGTGGCGTCACCACGGGCATACGATCCGAACAACAGCGCATATTCCGCGTGGTAGCGTTTCAGCAATTCCTTCACGACGGCTTTGACCTCACTGAGCGACAGCGTACTCATAGCGGTGGCACCTCCTTTAACCTGTTCTGCCATTATTATAGCCGATACACCTGAGAATAGCAATCAACTTTTACAGATTACCCTCATTCATACTCGATCCCCGGCACCTCCAGCCAGTGCGTCCAGCCGCGACCTTGGAGCGGTGTCTTGACCCCACCGTTTACATCTGCTGGATATCCATCCGACCGCCCTCGAAAGAACCGCTTGCGGCCATGTCTGATATCGCCTGGACATCCGCCCCCTGCTCCGCCGCCACAGCTGCGGGGAATATCTCGTGACTCAGCAGCGCATTGTTTGGCACGAGGACTACCTGATAGACGGTGTCCACGACATTGGGACTGAAATTCCCCGCGATTTCGCGGAAGGCAGAGAGCAGTTTATTCGCTTCCAAGACGAAAGAAGTCTCTACTCCCTCTGCCAGCTCACTGGCGAAGGATATCCACGCAGAGGTAGTATGCACATCGGGCTGCGGCAGCAGCCTGTCCATTTGATCTGCGAATTCTCTCCTCAGCGTTCCTTCTTCCCACTCATATTGAAAATACTCCCGCAGGTCATTCAGCCCATACTGCATCAGCTCTTCGTTGCTGATACCCATTTGGCTGTGCAGAAATCTGTACGCCTCCTCACCGGGGATATGCGCGACGATGTAACGCAGCGCCCCATTCAGTAGTTTTTCATTTCGGTTCTCTGTCATGTTTGCCTCCTTATTCATACTCGATCCCCGGCACCTCCAGCCAGTGCGTCCAGCCGCGATCTTCCAGTTGCGTCTTGACTACGCCATACTTGGTGCCCATGGCCTCAACGACTTCACCATTGCCGATATATACGCCGATGTGTCCGGGCTTCCACACCGCCAGCCCCGGCGTATCCGGCATAGTCGCGATCTCACCCTTGCGCGTGGCGCTGTAGTACATCTCGTTGGCTCCGATGTCCGGCATACCATGTGTACCGTAGTCGATGGTCATGGTGTCGGTGGACAGCCAGTCGTAGCCCTTGATGAGCCCCACGCAGTCGGCAGTGTGTCTGCCCAGCCAGTTGGCGCGGATGAAGTCCGCGTACTTTCCTACGCCATCCGGATACTGCGTCAGCTTATATTGCAGCAGTTCCGGCGTCAGAACTTGTCCATAGGTTCCCCACACATAGCCCCACCCGGAGTTCCACGCATTGGCGACGTAGGTCACAAGGTCGGCGGCGTTCTTCGTAGTCGGGTCGGTGAGCATAGATGCATCCAACTCGATCGGCGCACTGCCGCCCGGCTCATACGCACCGTTGAAAGTGTCGCCGCCCATGCTGCCCATGACTATGGCGTAGATGTCCACGGCGTTGCTGCGCTCCGCATCTGTCACCACGCGGCCACGCCATGTGGTGAGTTTTTCGTAAACATCCTCCACCGACAGCGGCACAGCTACCTCGTATGTCTCCTCTACCAGCTCCTCCGTGCCGTCCTCCTGCGTCACCGTTACCATGCGCGTCCGTGTTTCCGTTTTATAAAAGCAGTCCACAAAGCGGTCTGCCGCGGAACGGGTCGGCGCGTTATCCCCAAAGCAGAGGGCAAAGAAAATAGCCTTGACCTGTACGGGGTCAAGGCCGCCTTCCTCGGCTTTCTGATTGACATAGACTGTCGCCGAATCTAAAAGCGAGAATGCCTCCTGCATCTCTGTGATATGCGCTCGGTATTCCGCAGGAATCTGGCTCGACAATTCCGCGCCATAGAACGCTGCGGATACCACGGCGTTGTTGTGCTGTGACGCGCCATCGCCGAAGCAGCACAGGAACGCCGCCAGTATAATAAGCGGCGACAAGAGCAACGCCAATACCCAACCGATGGCCTTTCGGCCATCCTCATTTGTCAGCAAGGCAGCCGCTGCTCGTGCCAATACGGGCGCGGCCATCACTTTCCACCTGCCGTTCCGAACAATACCGCCTTATGGTCCGGTGCTATGACCTTCAGATGATACCTCTCCGCGCCGCACTTAAACAGGCATTCGCCTCGCCGTGCGCGCCGGATGAGCTCGAACTCTGCCTCGTCCAGCTGCAGCATATCCATGTAGAACCGCCTGCCAATGGAGCCGGGATTGAACAGGAACTGGTGGGGCGGGATAGCGAACAGCGGTTTTGTCATTTCCCGCACGCCCTCCTGGTCGAAATCCTCCAGGTTTTGGGACGCCATCATCAGCGCAGAATCCCGTTTCCGCACGCGCTTCAAGCAGTTGCGGATATACTCAATGGCCACCGGATTGGACAGCCACAGGTACAGCTCATCCAATGCCGCCACCGTGTTGCCCGCCGTCAGAAGCCTGTCCGACATATACGCCAGCACATTGAACAGCAGGGCGTTCCGCAGGCTCTTGGCCGCCGTCAGTACGCCGCCTACGCCAAACACCAAAAATCTGTCGTCGGAGATATTGGTATGTCCGTTGAAGAATGGCGCGTCCGCACCCACGCACAGGGAGTGCAGCCCCAGCAGCACCTCCTGCAACAGCTCCCGCGTGTACAGGCTGCCGTTCCTGTAATTCACCAGTTCATTATTATTGATGAGCGCATACAGGTCAGAGAGAATGGGATAGTCCTCCGGCGTAAGCCGGCGGAAGTCTGTTTCCTCAGAGATGCCCCATTTTTTATACAGCGCGGATAGCATAATCTCAATGGTATCCAACTGCGGGTCGGAGAAGTCCTTGTAGGCACGAAAGAAGTCCTTTAAGAAGGAGATGTGCCGCGCCAGCAGTGTGGACTTGCGGAAAGCCTCCGGCGCGGACTCGTCTGCTTCCATATCCACGTCCTCATTCCAGCATCGAACCTCCAGTACATTGATACGCTTCTCGCCGCCCATCAGGTCGATAAAGCAGCCGCCCAGCTTACCACAAAGCTCTTCCAGCTCATGCTCCGCGTCCAGTGAGACCACGGACTTACCCGCCTCCAGCAGGTTGCAGATAAGCAGCTTCATCAAATACGACTTGCCCTGTCCACTGTTGCCGAGGATGAGGATATTGGCAGAGGTCTTATCGCTGTCGCGGCGGTCGAAATCCACCACGATGTTGCTTCCATATTTATCCTTGCCGATATAAAAGCCTTTGGGATCTGTCTTGCCGGAGTAGTTGAACGGGTACAGATTGGCCACGCTGCCAGCGGGCAGTACGCGTTCGAACTCCCGGCCAAGGGCGTTATAGCCTACGGGACTGGCGCAGTAAAAGCCCTGCTTCTGCCGCAGGAGCAGCTTGTCCACATTCAGCTTACAGCGCACCAACTCCGTCAGCACATCGGTCTGAAGCTGCCGCAGGTGCTCCATGCTGTCCGCCGTCATCTCCAGATACACGGCGCAGTGGAGCAGCGGCTCATGCTCACGGTGCATCTTATGCACCAGCTCCGCCACATCCCGCAGATTGCTCTCGGCCTCCACTGCCTGCCGCAGCTTGTTGGGATCCGAGCCGTCCAGCTTATTTTTCTTATTGGCGTTGTCGATGATCCTGTCCTCCTCACCGGGGGACACCTGCCGGCAATATATCCGCAGCGTCACGCCGCTTTTTTCGCCCAAGTGCCGCAGGATGGCCTGAGATTCGGTGCTGGCGGGATATTCCCGCAGTGCCCAAACGCAGCGGTAGGTATTGCCGAAGATGTAGTGATCCACCTCAAACTTCACCACGCCCGGCGCGATGCAATCCAGAAAGGAGCGGATAAATGTCTCCTGCGGTGAGATCTCTTTTTTGTGAAATGGGTTTTTCATTCCATCCACCTCACCAGAAGAAAAATTCCATGCGCGGCTCCAGCTCCGGTTCGTGGCCGGTAAACTGCTCTGGCTCCCGAAATCGCTGCGTGTACCGATCCAACTGCTCGTCTGTCAGGGAGCAGAAGCCGCCCTCGTGGTCATCCCCCACCAGGAAAAACGGCCCGCAGATAATATCATCCTCGAGCCAGCGATTGGGCTTCATGCCATTGAGCTTTCCCTCTTCATTGCAGCAGAGGATCACGCCATCCTCCACATATACCGGCTGAAATAGCCCCTGCACCTCCTGCTGAATCGCCTCCAACCCATCCTTCATATCCTTTACATAGGGCACTTCGCCCGGTTCAACTTTCAAAATCCGCATTTTCTTCCTCCATTTCCGCCGTCAGCCAACGCGCACCGTCTACGAGGTCAAACACCTCGTGGGTGGCGTCCTGTTCAAAATAAATCGCAAGCAGCTCCAATAGTTCCGCTCCCTCCACTCGGCGAACGGTAAAGCCACTGTCCCGCAGCCGCTGTTCCACTGTCGCGAGGTTGATCGCACCGTCCGTCTTTCTGCGCCGCAGGACAAAGCAGAATTGTCTGGATGATGCCATCATGGTCTGCACATCGTCCAGATGCCGCCGGTCCTGCGCCAGCAGAGTGCGGATAGCGGGATTGCCTTCCTCCTCTGCCCTGCGCCGATAATAGAGACGGTTATCCTGGTAGGACTCCTTAGAGTCTAACGCCAGCAGCTCCATCTCTGCCGAGGTCTTCAGCACATTCAGCAGCGCTGTCACCCTCGTGCGGACACCCGACTCCGGCAGCACATTCAGGTTGGTGGGCTGCACAAGGTAAAAGGTCAACTCACCGCCTGCCGTCAGCACGCTGCTGTCCGTCACGCTCTCAATGCCCACCAGCTGCTGCGTGGACTTCTTCTTTCTCATACTCGTCCCCTCCACTCATAGTATTGCTGTCCGAAAAAGAAGAACGCTGCGGCGTAGCGCAGAAAGTCCAGCATGCTGACGCCGCCGTGCCGAATGCAGAGAAAGACCAGTGCCGCTGTGACCACCAGCGGGACCACAGTGCCGGCCTGCGTCAGTGCCAATACCGACAGCAGCAGACCGACGCCGATGAATGCCACGTCCCGCAGCGTCCACAGCCACAGCATCGGGCGAGCTGTCAGATTTTCTGGGTATAGGTACATAGTTCTCCTCCAAAAAGTGAAGCCGCAGGCACACGCCTGCGGCTCTGCATGTTGTTATTCCGTATCCACTGCGTCGTTCAGCTCTCGCTCGATGAGGCCGAGAATGAAGTCCTTCTGCTTCAAGCCGTGTTTGGCGAGGTAATCCTTCAGCCGGTCAAAGAGTTCCTCCGGTACCTGAAAGGCGATGGTGCGATTGGTATTGCCCATGTTTTTTGTTCCTCCTTCAAAGTGTTCGTTGAGTATGTCCGTGATGTAGTCTGCCAGCGTCTGTCCACGCTGCTCCTGTTCCGCACGCAGCCGCTGGTGCAGCGACAGCGGAATGGGTGCGCAGAGGTTTTTCTTTTCCTCCATGGTGTGCTCCTTTCCGCCTCCCGTGAGGCAAGCAAAGCATAGCCGAAGCGCAATGGGAAAGCTATTGACAAGTACAACGAAGAAGCAGGCGCAAATAAAGCACAATGGACAAGTTATGTTTAATCGCTTCCCCGTATAGCGTCCGCCATACACTTCATCACGAAATCCACGCAGGGGATGGCTACGCTGTTGCCCAGCGCTATTGACTTTCAGTTCTAATTTGCTAAAATATTCGAAGCGATAGTCTATAATAGCACACACCGCCACTTGCCTTTAGGAGGCCATGAATAGATGAAACACTCAAAATCCAGCAGGTTGTCCACAGATAGTTGGCTTGCCCCCAGCAGACACCTTCTGTTTATGTTTCTTAGTCTTGCCCTTGTTTTCGCTGTCATAATGCATATTGCCTCTCCCAAAACGCATTATGACAGCGGAAACACAAAAGCTTCTGAGGAATTTAGTCAAGGACAAGTTTTAGATGATGGCAACAACACAAATGCAAACAGCCAGACGACCGACATCAACGAGTGTGAGCCACCGCTCCCAATTGAAGCCCCCTATATCGGAATGAGTGAGTCATGGATTACAAAAACTTTGATGGGTGAGCCAGGTTACACAGAATGGATTGTTGGTGGAAATAGCTATACATTTTACCTTGATGATGGCTATGCGTGGCTTGTGAAAACAAATAACGAGAAGGTCTGCATGATTCAATATTTTCAAAATGGAAAATTATTGGGTTCTACCACTGAAACGGGAAACCATGAGCCGTTATTTCCATAAGTAATATGTAGTAATAAGGTTGTTGAGGGCTGCCACCTTTAAGATGGCAGCCTTTTAATTCGAATAAGCTTCCCCATAGTGATAACTCTCATTTTGCTGCGGCCACCACCGTCCGCGCCATACTGACCGCGCTCTGTGCCGTGTAGACCGCCGAGGAGATATTGGCCCGCGTGGTGGTATCCAGCCCGAACGCACCGGCGATACGGGGGATCTCTCCGGCAGAGAGCATCAACCCCAGGCCCAACAGCGCGTGATCCTTAAACACCATCAAGCCCGCCACAAGGATAGTGGCCTGCAAAAAAGCCGTGAGACACAGTCCCACGACCTGCTTGCACCACTGTATGAATCCGTCGCCATAGCCGCGCGGTACAGAGAACATATACAGACTGCCCACCGCGATCTGAATGAGTAAAATACCGCCGCGCTTAAGGTTGGCGAAGAAGACCTTAATGACCGCGTAGGCCATCAGCGCAAGGCAGAAGATGACCATAAGTCCGCTGGTTACCGGGCCAAAGCCCCGCAAAATGATTTGTCCGGAAGATGTCAGGCTCTCCACGGCGTTGAAATCCTCCAGCGCCGCTTTCGCCGCATCCCCGATGCTGGTCGTCCCAAAGCCGGTGATGCCTGCCGTCAGGTCGGCCTGCAGCGATACCGCCAGCTCATACAAACGCACCGGTACCTGTGTAAAAAGGGAGACCGCCAGAAAACCTTTCATGGCATTCAAAGCCGTTTCCTTGACATTACCGCGGCCACCGGAATATTCCACGCCGCACTCGAAGCAGGCTACCACCAGCCCTATGGCAAACAGCGCCCAGCCCAGATAGGAGAAAAACAACACCACGCTCTGTACCCAGCTCATGGCAAAGAGCTCGGCGCCCATGTTTCCCATCTCCGAAAAGAAATTGCCGAGAAAGCCCACGATCTGACCGTAGAACCAGTCCACGATCTGACCCAGCACCGTATCGGCTACAAAGTCCCAAATAAAAATAAGCTCTCACCTCCATAAACGCAGGAAGCACTCTGCCGTCAGCAGAGTGCTTCCTGTTATCGTATTATGTTGCAGGTCACAGTTCCATCTTAAAGCCGTAATCCTGCGCCCTGTCCTGTTCCACATCCTGTGCCACGTCATCCTCCTGCCGCTGCACCTTCGCCAAGACCATCAGCTGTCCAAGCCGGGAGGAAAATGCAGAGATGATCGCAGCCTTACGGCTCTCGTCCACATACTCACCGGCCTGATCCAAGATGTCCCGGATATCCTGCTCAACGCCCCTCAGCCTATCAAAGTCGATCCAGCCGAAAGAGGTCACCAGCTTGAGCTGTTCATGGTGCGTTTTTTTGAATGGTTTACACTCAATGGCACGGGCGGAGAGGATCTGGGGTGTCAGCTTATCGTACCCCAAGGAGGAGCCGCTATCGAAGATAGGTGCGGCGCCCAACCATTCCAGTGTATCTGCACTGCGGAGTAGTCCGAAGTTGTTCTGATGCCTGTCCTCGTTGGCGATAAGGTAGTCCAGCACGATCATCTGATCCACCGCGTGTTCCATACCCTCCACACCCAACGCCTCGCAGCAGTTCAGATAGTGGCGGTAGACCGATGTGTTGTTGTCTTTCCTCATGGACTGCATCACGCGCCACGCGCTGACAAGCTCCGTGTCCGGCGTAACGAAATCCTCACAGACACTGTATGGCGTGTCATCATCCCACAGCAGCGTATAGGGCACGTGGGAGATACCCAGTTTCTCCGCCACCAGTGATGCGATCGCCTCGTTGAACGGCTGCTGCATAAAGGGATTGCTTCCCGCCTTCAGCAGGCACCGTTTTCCGTCTATGATCTTCCACCGCTTTTTCAGGTAGCCGCTGGTCGTGTTGTCCGGGGAGTTTAAATCAAAATTTGCTGTGTCTGTGGTCTTGCCCAACAGGACATCACCGATGTCCTTCGAGAAGGGATTCTCGAAGAAGTTGATACGCTCCCACCGGAGGTCACTGCCGTGAGGTCTGACCCAATACTGATCTGAAAGGCTCAAACCGAAGCAGCGCGTCAGCAGCACCTGCGTATTTGGCAGCTCCAGCGTTTCCAGCGCCTTTCGGACACCGGAGCGGCTGGCGGGGATGCAGCGGTCGATCCACCATGCATTCAGCGCGGCACGATCCACGCCGTCCCGTTTTGATGCCGTAGCCACCGGAAGATGCTCCGGACGGTACACCGCGTCGATACGCTGGATAGAGCTTGTCGCCTCATCCAGTTCCATATCGGCAACCGCGATATTCTTGTGCATCAGCGTATACTGCATCGTCTTACCCACTTACTTTGTAAGCAGCCACTGATAATCCTGCCGCCCATCTATCACATACTCCACATATACTACCTGTCCCTTTATCTGATACAACAGGATGTGGTATTTATCAAAGATGAGCTTGCGGTACTTCTCAACGGCAAAGACATCAGAACGCATCACCGGATTGCGGAACGGGAATCTTTCTAAAGATTCTGTCGCCTGTCGGAAATCGGAAACCAGCTTGTGTGCCAGTTTTTCATCCAACCTCGCAACAAATGCCGCGTGCTCTACCAGCTGTTGGGCGGCACGCTTCGAAATAACGACCCGATACGTTTCATGCTCCGGCATGGCGTACCTCCCGGATCGCGGATTCCATCATGGCGGACACTTCGTCCACGGAATAATCCGGCGCACCATGCAGACGGTCTTCTTCCACGGCGAGCAATTCTTCCCGCAGCTTCAGCATTTTCTCACGACGGGTAAACGCCTCAATGTCCATAACGACCAAGTCGCCCTCACCGTTTTTGGTCAGGTAAACAGGTTCACCGGTGGTCTTGCACAGTTCCGCAATATCATTATAGTTCTGACGAATGGCAGCGCTTGGTTTGATATTCATATTCACCCTCCTCACATAGCAGTTTTATAACTATATTATACTCTTAAAACGCTATTATGCAAGGATATTTTTACCAAACGCTCACACGCCCACGATGCCCCAGATGTACAGCGGTGCGGTCAGGGTAAAAACCAGACACGCGAACAGGATGGCCGGTGCCGTCCATTCAAACTGTCCCGTCTTTCGATAGTCGAAGTAGGCGGTACCCAGCTTCACAAAGAAGAAAATGGCGAGGATCATATCAATGGCAGGAAATACCACATTGTTGACAACGGTCTTAATCTGCCCTGATGCCGCCGCCCATGTACTTTCCACCGCACCGGCAACATCGCCGCTGCCGGTGGCGTAAGCCGCCACGGAAAACAGCCAGCAGAGCAGTGCCGCTGCGCCGCAGACCAGCACTGCACGTTTCACATATCTCATAGCGTCCTCCTTCACATTGTCATTTCACCCATGGCGGGCGCGTCCTGGTTCTGCCGCAGCTCGGCCAGCTTCTCTGCCGCCCAATCAGGGAGACACTCATCGCGGATGATGCCCACAAACTCAGAGCGATTCCATCTCGTTGTCTCGCCGTCGCCCAGGCAGGTGCAGAGCACCGAGCGGCCACGGGCATGGGGGCGACAGCCGAAACCGCTGAAGGCCAGCCACAGCTGGTTCTCCGGCTGCCAGCAGGATTCCCGCAGCGTGTCCGGTGACAGCACCAGCACGCGACCGGTGAAATCCTGTTCACCGGAATTGGGTTCGCAATGCTCCGCGCCGAACAGATGCAGCCTTGCCAGCTCCGCTCGGTAGTCACTGACGAAGCCGTCCAGCACAGCGGGATGACTGCCAATGAGAAAGGTATGCCGGTGTCCACCGTCCTCGGGCACGAAGATGGTGCTGCTCCATCTCTTATTGGTCTCATGGTAGCGTCCGTCATAGGCGTGCAGCTGCAAGGTGTTGGCCAGCACATACCCTACACGCCTATAGCCGTACTGGTCAATAACGCTTTTGGCGCAGCCGTCCTTGAGATGCATTCCGTCAAAGTCCCGATGGATCGCCAGCTCTATCGCCCCGGCGCAGGCACAGTTGGTGCGAAAATTGGCACGCCACAGCTCCAGCTCGCTCCTGTCCCTTGCCTCCTTCGCCGTGTAGGGGTACATTGCCTCATTCGGCAGCATAGACCACATCTCTCTCCTCCAGATAGCATTTCAGCAGGGCCGGGCAGCAGCCGCTATCCAGCAGCAGCTTCCGGATCGGCGCAGGCACGGCATCGAGGTCGAATTCCCTCACGTCCGAATCGCAGTCCTTGCAGCAGGGCATACGACAGGCGTCCAGCAGGGCAGACACAAGCTGCGATGCCGCGTCAAACAGTCCGGCCAGTGCGTCTGCCGTCTGCACCGCTGTCATCTCACGAGGCATAAGCAGCAGAAGGCTGTGCGTCATCTGGGCAGACAGATCTACGCCCGCCATACCGCATTCCGCCAGCTCGCTGCCGGGGATGGTCAGGCCGGTCTTGTCCAGTGTCATTTCGTTCTTCATGATAGATCCTCCTCAAGTTCTCAAAGGTCGTTCCGGGATATGCACCAGTCGGCATATCTTCCCATCGCTGCTGTAATCGCCGAATATCGTCATCTGCGATGCAAAAACACGGGGGTCATAGTTGGTCATGATGTATTCCCGGTATATGTCATTTTTCTTCTTGGATTGGCTGTTGGGACGCTCCACTTCATAAATGAAAAAGTCCTCGTAGAGCCTGCGAATATAGTCGCAGTTGTTATAGGACACCATGGCGAAGCCCCGGTGCTGCGCCAGTACGTCATGGAGCCGTTGATGGTCACTGCGGGGAAACTCCACCGCGTAACGCTCCGCCTCATAATAGGGCGGGTCACAATAGACCGTGGTCTGCGGATCATTATGGGTGGTGATGATGCTCTCGAAATCCTTATTTTCCAGCGCTACATCCTTCAGGCGGTGAGAACACTCCCAAATATCCCGAAAGAATCGCTGTATATCGCAGGAGCTCACACCATAACTGTCGCCGTTGCCGTTATAGCTGTATCGCTGCAGCTTGTAGATAGCGGCGGCGCGGCGCACATCCGACAGCTCCGCACGGCTTTGCAGCAGCCGCTTGACCTCCTCCGCCTCCGGCGGTGGGAACATCTGCTCCGCCAGCTGCAGCTCCTCATCCAGATACAGTTGTGTGAAGTCCTCGCCCTGCAGCTGTCTGCGCAGCACATCAAACTCATCACGGGCATTGATCGGAAGAAAGCTCAGTTCTTTCGTCAGGGCCATAGGGCGGTGCTTGACGCAGAAAAGCAGGTTATACAGGTCGTGATTCAGGTCATTATATATTTGCAGGCACCCCTTCGGCACGGCGGTATTCAGCGTGATGATACCGCTGCCGCCAAACACATCCACCAGTGTTTTATAGTGGATGGGCAGGAGCATCTGTATGGCCCACATAAGCTGTCCCTTACCGCCCATCCAAGGCATGAGCTTTATCAGGCTGTCACGCATCAAATTTCTCCAGCGCACGCTCCAGTCCGGAGATAGCCGCGTCCAGTCCGCTGCGCATTTTCTGCAAGCCGCGGATGGTATCATAGACCTCCGCCGCTGTTTCCGCGAAGTAGTAGCCCCGCTGGTCTGCCGCGATGGGTACGGTGTCCTGCCGCAGACGGTTGATGCGCCGCCGCAGCTCGTTCCCACTGATGCCCAGCACACGCTCCAATTCCCGGCTGCTTATCACATTTCTGCGCCCCTTAAATCCATTTTCCAGATACAGGGCGACGGTTTCCTTCGTCATTCTTGCACTCCCTTCCGGTGACCGTTCACCGAAAAGGGCGCAAAAAGAGGGATCGCCATCCCTTTTCGGAAAGCGGCCCCATTGTTGTTGAATTTTACTGCATAGTCATGTCCACGCCTTGCCGCGGTACTTGCAGCGGCTGTCCGTCTGGGCGGCAGATATAGCCATAGTCACTGAAAAGCCCCTGATCTCGCCACAACAGGTCTGCGCCGTAGGCCTCCATGTTCAGATGCCGCGTCAGCAGGTCACGATCCGGATCGCTCACGATGACGGAGAGCTCCTCCCTCGCCAATTCCTCCAGAGAATGGAGCCCCGGCTCAAGGGCATATTCGCTCAGATGCTCTGCCAGTGCAAGCGCATCGTCCAGGCTTCTGATGTCCAGCTGACCGGCCACAGACTTGAACTTTATCAGTTCGTTATTTCTGTCCAGTTCCTCCAGGCACTGTGCAAATCGGTTGATCTGCTCCATGCCGTCATAGGCCATATCCGTGAAGCGCCACATCTCCGGCATGGCGGCATCGCACTCCTCCAGCCGCACCTCCTGCCAGCTGTCCACCTCCAGGCAGTCCAGTACGGCGTCCAGCTCCGCCTGCTTTGCGGGTAGGTACAACTTTACAGCACGGATGTCGCTGACGCAGAGGAAATAGATCATATACGGCGGCTTCCGTGGCGGCCTGCCCAAGTTGGGAGGAGCCTGCCGCAGCTCGGACTCCTGCATCACATAGCCGTGGGGCGTAAGTACGCCGCCCTCACCCTCACGCATCGATCTGCCGATCTTCTCGTAGTCCAGCATTTCCAATACGCTGTCCGGTACATTTTCCAGCTCCGGCAAAAAATCGTTCTCCACATAGAATTGTCCCAGCGCTGCATCGTCCGTGATCCCCAGCACCACATGGCAGCAATCCACGCTGTATGCCAGATCCAGTACCCGCCGGAGCGTCAGATCACCGCCGTTGTTCTGATACAGATTGTTAAGCTCCATCTGCACCAGACCCTCGAAAGCCACGGTATCCACATCGCTGAATGTACGGAGCTTCTCTGCCAGTGCGTTGAACTGGTACAAATCGTACCCATCAAGATGTGGGGCGAGAAATTCATATCGGCCCATGTCCTCCACCTGCCAATAGGGTTCCTGTCCCTCTGACAGACGCAGTCTGTCCATGGCATCCACCATTTCCCACGGCGTGGCGGGCAGCGTCAGCTCCGCGTGATTGCTGTTGTCGGGATTGCCCATGTATATGGAGATAATCTTTTTATCCAAGCTCCATCCCCCCACGGCGCTGTACGATGTCCTCACAGTTGTCCGGGTCTGCACCGGGTACATCCCAGCCGCACATGCTGCCGATCTTCATAGCCTCCTCCTGTGCAGGCGTCACGCCCCTCTTTCTATTCTGCTCATCCGCGATACGGCGGTTCTCGTGGGCGTCACCGGTAGACCAATCGCTGGGGTAGTACCCGCTTTCGCCGCGTTTGATGCAGATAAGCTGTCCTGTGCCCGGCAGCAGCGTGAAACACATCTCCGGCAGCTTATCAAAGTGGGCGCGGAAGCGTTCCTGCTCCGTCTGGATGCTCCAACCGTGATCCTGCCACAGATGCACATACAGCTCGCTGCCACGTCCAACGGCAATCTCATGCTGCTCGAAACCCTCGCCCCAGCCGTCCGACACCTGTCCTTCAATATATTCCTTCAGCGTGGTCAGCTCTGACGCCGACAACTCGCCGCTGATCTGACATTCCGCGATACCCCACAGCTTGCCGTTTCGCCGCTCCACGCTGAAGGTAACGGAGCGCACCTTGTCGTTCACACTGTCCGGCGTATCGTACCAGTGCATGATGCCGCGGTTGACCTCCTCCGGCATCCGATACTTCACCAGTGCGCTGCGGATATGATCCTCATATGCGGTCAGGTCGTGTCCGGTCAGCAACTCCGGTTCTTCCTGCATATTGCCATACACATCCGGCTCATAAAGCTCGGCGGTAAGCGGCATATATAGCTTCGTCATGCTGAGCTCGGGCGGTAAAACGGTAAAGCTGTCCACGCCGGGGATGAGCGCCAGCGTCCGTCCGTTGTCCCATTTCATATGAAACTGCCCGGCGTCGTCGATATAGTCCAGTTTCCCCGTCGTGCCAGCCTCCACCGGTGCATACGGATCCTGCATGGAGTCCAGCCGGATGCGTGTACCCACAGGGTACTGCTTCCGCAGAAACGCCAGCATCTCCCGATTTACGTTCATACTAAATTCCTCCCATCGTCTGTGTGTAGTCTTCCAGCTCACAGGGGTTTTCCTCACCAAGAAAGTCAAACAGGATGTCATCTGCTGCCTTGCGGATAGCGGGATTGTCTGTCAGGACTTCATAGCGAAACCCTGTGGTGTCCCGATAGGGCAGCTCCTCCCGGATACAGTCCAAAAAGTTGTCGGCATCGTCGTAGAAGATATCGTTGTCCCCTACGAAGGTCACCTTGCCGAAAATGCTTATAGTTATCTCACCTCCGTTCTCTCGCAGCACACCACAAACCGCTGCCGCCCACCGCTGGCGTAAGGATGGCAGGTCAACAGCGTCAGCAGGTCGCGGTCTTGCTGTATCTTGATCTTGTCCACCTCGTGGGGCTGGATGATCTGAATGTCAGCTACGGTGTAGGTCAGCGTCTCCCATAGATTTGTCAGCGTAACGGTATCGCCCACCGCCAAACGGTCGATGCGCCGAAAATAATCCGCGCCTTTCCAACCTCGGTGTCCGGCAATGACGCAGTTGGTGCTATTGCCACCGATGGGCGCGGATGTGTTTCCCAGCACCGCCGCGCCTGCGGCAAGGTGAGCCTCGGATGCGCCCAAGTAAAACGGCATGGTCAGTTCCATAGTCGGTATCTCCAATACACCTATGATCTCATCTTCGATGCCGTAGGCAATCAGGTCGGCGGCGGGCTCCTCGCAGGCTTCAAGGTCGGTGAGGTTGCACTGCTTTTCTGCGTAAAGCTGGCGGTTATACTCTTGTAGAGCCGCCAGCAGTTCGGGATATTGCTGCTCCGGCTTCCGTTCTTCGAGGAAGCTCTGCACGGCAGCATCTGTGTCGGCTTGCAGCTTGTGTCTCGTAAACACCGGCCACAGCATGACATAGATGCCCGCCACAGCCAGCAGTGCCGCCAGCATAAAAGACAGCTTACGCATGGCGACACCTCCTTACCAAAAAGTAGGCACCACCGATTACCGCCACCGCGCCAAGACCGATGCCCAAACCCGTGAAGTAGCACTGTGTCCATGAGGATGCCGCTGGTTTTTCCACGGCGGCAGCGGTTGCCTGTTCGGGGGTGTACGGAATGCGATGCCCTCGCACCAGCAATCGATGGGTGTTGACGCCGAACGGCGTGCAGGTCACCAACGTGACCAAATCCTTGCCATCCGCAATTTGCAGCAGATGTGTGTCCGTGGGTAATACCGTATTGATGGCGTCTACCCTGTATGCCAGCGTATCACCCAGCACATGGATGTAAAATGTATCGCCCTCCGTAAGCTGGTCAATGTCCGAAAACAGCTTGGAACTCGCCAGTCCACTGTGCGCTGACAGCACTGCGTGGGTGCTGCTGCCGCCTACCGGCAGAGATGTGCCGACCACATGGCCAACTGACTTTTCCAGCGTGTCCGCGTCCGTGCCGTGCTGCACCGGCAGATATACGTTGATTTTGGGGATGTCCACATAGGCCATGACGCCGCCCATCGTGAGCTGCTGGGCATAGGCCAAGGGAGGGGCGGATGCCCCTCCCTCGGTAATGGTCGCCGTGCCGGACAGCATGGCGTTGTACTGCTCTGCCGCTTCCCGCTGGGCGGTCAGTTCAGCGGCATCGGTATCCTCAATGGCGGCGGTATATGTGGTTTCAACGTCTGAATGATATTTCTCACTTACCAGCTCTCCCGCCAGTGGATAAAGCATCAGCCCCAACGCCGCAACGCCGCAAGCCGCCGCCAGTAGCCAGCGTTTCACTGCTCATTCTTGTGCTGCTTACGGCTGCGGATCACGATAAATGCCGCCGCACCCAGCAGAACCACGCCGCCGATGGTGAACATCCACGTGCCATAGCCGCCTGTCTTGGGCAGGTCGAAGCCGGGGTTATTGACCACAGTCAGCGGCACAATGGCGTTGCCGTCCGTCATGGTGACATCCTTGCCGTTGACGGTGGCGGAGGCGGTCAGCAGCTTGGCGCCGCACTTCTCGCACTGGCCGTTCTCGGCAGTCTTGATAACGATTTTGACCGCTTCCTTCAGCAAAATGTAACCCTTGTCGGTGGCAGTCTCGGTCAGGGAGTAGGTGTCATCCTCCAGCCCCTTGACCACGATGTGGCCGCTGCTATTGGGAATGAACGTAGTAGCGTCAGCTTTTTTGTTGGTAAAGCCCTTGGCGTAATACACGCCATCCTTCAAGTCGGCAATCACGAATACATCATCGGTGTCGTTGTGCAGCCGGAACTTCACGTTCCGCAGGTTGCCGCCGTTATCACTGAACTGCTTGAGAACGTCGATGCCGTAGGTGTACACATGGCAGCAGTCCCAGAGGGTATCAAAGTAGGTGTTGTTCGTTCTGCGCCAAGTCAGTACGACCTCGTTGGGGTTGTCGGCATCACCCATTTTGGCGTCGGCAGTCAGGGTGGCGGCGTAGGAGATACGCATGGTGCAGTCGCTGTAGCCACGCTTGACGCTGTCGGTATACACGGTGGCCGCCTCGTTGATCTCCGCCAGACCGGTATCGGTCATGCGGATGGTCATGGTGTTGGCGGTATCATCGTAACCTACAGTGAATTTACCGGAGTTCACCGCCCAGGTGGCGATCTTGTCGGTGCAGCCAGCGTCGCGGAAAAACTCGATGACCACATCGTTCTTATTGTAGCGGATGCCCTTGCTCAGCGTGTCCACATAGGTGTACTCGCTCAGAGAAGAAGCCTTGGAGGTGATGGTGGGCAGGGTGCTGATGATCTGATAGTCCACAACATCGCCCACGGAAGCGGTAGCAGTGTGAGCGTAACCGTCCTTGATGTCGGTCAGAGTGCCGGTATTCTTGCCGGTGGAGTTCTTGGCCTCACGCACGATCTTTCCGAGGTCAGGATTTCCGGTCTGGTTCTTGGGGTAAACGGTCACATCGTAGTTCCATGCTGTGCCATCGATGGTAGTCATGGGCAGAGATACGAAGAAAGGATTGCAAGTAGAAGTCACATTTTCAGGGACGCGAGTCTCCACAATGAGATACAAGCCCTGCTCCATGTCAGATGCATAGGCGTGGCCGGTGGCATCCGTCTCGGGCATAGCCACGCCGCCGTTCTTGACAGCGGCCTCCAGCTCATTCTTCACGGTGGTGGCATTGGCAGCCAGTGCCGCGGCCAGCTTGTTGTTGAGCATATCGCTGGTGAAGTGGTTGACGCCGCCCGCGGTCTTGTGAGCGTCTGCGGCAGTCAGGCCGATGGCAGACAGCACGGCGGAGCTGCGATCACTGTTGTCGAAGCCATACAGCACACCCACATGACGCTGACCATCCAGCAGTTCATTGTTCATGGCGATGTCGGCAACACGGAGGTAAGTAAACTCCACGCCTTGGATGGCGTATTTTGCCAGCTTGTTCACGACGGCGTCATCATGCAGGCCGGTGGAAACGTAGGACTCCGCGTCCCACGCGCCATCGCTGCTGGCCGTGGTGATGTCGTATTTATAGATGGAAAGGGATGCTTTCTTGCTGGTGTCGATGATCGGCTCTGCGAACGCTGTGGTGATGAGGCCCAAAGCCATAACAACGGCCATGAGCAGTGCCAGTACGCGACGGATCTTTTTCATTCGGTTGTCTCCTTTTTGATGTTAGATTTTTTGCAAAAATAAACACCCACGCAAAGCATGAGTGCTGCAAGCATAATGGGTGCAATAAAACCGTTGCTGCCTGTGAACGGTAGGGAAAATCCCGCATTGTTGCAGGCGGTGATGGTGACATCGCGGTCGCTGCTGTCCAATACTCCGGTGAACAGCGGCTCGGTCAGCAGCGTGTACCCTGCTGGAGCTTTGGTTTCCGTCACGCGGTATTGCACGCCAACCTTGAGGTCGCTCCACTTGGCGACGCCGGTCTTGTCAGTGGTCACTCTGCCCACCTCCGTCCACATCTTGCCGTCCACAGAAGTCTCCAGCAGCAACTCCGCACCGGTGAGCGGGCTGCCCGTCACGTCTACCTTACGGACGGTGATGCTGCCCTTCTCCTCCACAATGTTGACCTTAAAATGTATATACGCCCACACGGGGTCGGGCAGTGAGGTCAGCGCCGCACACGCCTGGTAGCCGCTGCCGTTGCTGGGCTCCAGCAGCACGGACTCTGTGCCCTCCACATCCAGCGAGTAGCCGTAGTCGCTGCTGATATAGCCGTTCAGTTTTCCCGCCGCATCCTTCGTGGCCGTCACGGACAGCACATTCCGCCGCTGTTTGACGGTCACGCCGTTAATACCGGCACGAAAGGCGTACTGCGGCAGCACACCGTTGGTATCGGTGGCCGTCCCGGTGTACTGACTGCCGTCCCACGTCAGCGTAATAGCGTTGGCGTCCGAAAGCTGGTTACGGTACTTCACCGCGAAGCTGGGGATCTTGCCGTGGTTCATAATACGGTCAATGATGATGTTGTACGCCACCGCCACGTCGTCGCCCGCATAATGGAACAGGTTGGCGCAGGTGGTGTCGTACAGCGTGTAGGGGTACACCGGGCTGCGGTAGCCGCACACGAACTCCCAAATCACCGCCTGCGTCGCCAGCTGCGCGCAGTCCGGGTGCATATTGAAGCCGTAATTGCCGCCGTAGCCATAGGCCATGGCCAGCGTCACAGCATACCGCTGATTCCACGTCAGGTCGCTCCATGACGTGGAGGAATACTGCAAATCGCCGCTGGCGGAGCGCACCTCCGGCTCCATACAGTAGGCCGGGACAGTCTCCCCGGTGTCGTTCCGGGTGAAGTACTTGAGTTTGTTGCTGGTGTACGGTCCCCACTGGGACACAGGCGTTTTGTCCTCGTGATAGCGGTATTCGTTGCCGCTGCTGACGACGCCCGTGACTGTGGCGGCATGGGCAGTCACGATGGACAGCCCCATGACAGCCACCAGTAGGCACACAAGTGTCAGCAGCTTGGAAATGGTTTTCTTCATAGCGTTCCTTTCCCCCAACGCAAAAGGCCGGCAGCATACGCTGTCGGCCTTTTGGTCGGGTATTCAGTTGGTTTATCCGTACAGCACCACCACGATGTATTCGTCCGATGCCGCATTGTAGCGGACGGTGCAGTTGAACCGCGCATACACGCTGACCGTTTCCGCGCCGTCCATAGCTGCGAGACAGGCGAAGGTGGCATCTACATTGCCACGCACCGCGGCGGTCAGTGCCGCCTGTCCGCCGTTCTCCGCCAGCCATGCCACGCTGTCCGCCGTGCCGGGGAAGAAGCTGGAATTGGCCGCGGTCATGCTGGTGTCGATGGTCACACCGTATTGCGCTCTTGCGTACTCGTTGCCCACTTGGATAGCCTCCGCGATGGAGTAGATATCCCCGCTGGCGGCAGGCTTCGGCGTGGGCGCAGGTTCGGGGGTAGGCGCAGGCGCAGGTTGTTCCCCCTGTTTCTCTGCCGGGGTAGGTGCAGGTGTAGGCGTAGGAGCAGGTTTATCCTCCGGCGCAGGTGCGGGTGTCGCCGGTTCTTCCGGTGCAGCGGGCGGTGCCGTTTCAACAGCTGTAGCCTGCTTTTCTGCGGTGTTATCCGCATTCTCTGATGCATTTGCCCGCTCGACCGGCAGCGGCGCGTCCGCACTGCCCTCGGTTTTTTCCTCCTTCTGCGGCATTTCAGCCTTGTCCGCCGTCTTGTCCGCTACACCAGCCACACCTTGTGCTGCGCTCTGCACCGCCGCCACTGGCAGCATCGTCGATGCGGAATTGCTCCCCGTCTGCCCACAGGCCGTGAGCAGCAGGAACGCCCCCATCATCAGGGTCATAATCTTCTTTCTCATGTGCGTTTCTCCTTTCTATGTTTTTGGTAGCACAAACAACTACCACACAACCATCCGTAAGTCAACGGAAAAATTTAGAATGGTCTGACAGTGCGGGAGGCCCTCTGGCACAAGCCGCTCCTATGCTCATATCATGCCTCCCATATTCAGGTGAGGTGCTTCCTCCTGCGCCATGTTCTGCCGCTGCACATCCAGATCATAGGCCGTACAGTAGCAGTTATAATCTCCGGGGGACGGATTGCAGCGCAGGCAGTAGCGGTAATGCTCGGTTTCCACGACGTAACCGTAGTTTTGTGTCCAGCCGCCGCTGATTTTCCCGCCGTGTTCATAGCAGAAACGCTCCATAGCGAAGCGGCTTTTCAGCACACTCTCCCGCAGCGTGTCCACGACCTCCTGCAGTTCCGGCTTGAACGCGGGGCTGTTCAGCTCCTCTGGGCCACGGGGCCACCATGTATGCCAGAACTCGTTGCCGCTGCGCCCGAAGTCCATGCGGACATGGCCAACGGTACCCAGCCGCTTATCTTCTTCGGGGTGCGGGGTATAAAATAAGCCCGCCTCCTCCGGGCGGGCAGGGCGGATATGAAATTGCGTTGCATCTTTCAAGGTTAAGCTCTCCTTTCGGTGTAGAATTTGGCTTTACACATTTTTGAGGGTGTGCTATGATGTGGCAAACAAATCGGAAGTTGGAGGGATAGATTCCTATGATTATCAGATATGCAGAAGAGAAAAATTTTATAGAATTGCGACAGTTTTATGACGGTATGTGTAAAGTTTTGAGCGAAAAAGATTTTCTGCCGGAGGGAGATAAAGGTGGTTTCCCTCCAGATGAAATGATCAAAGATGCAATCAAAGAGAGAAATCAGTTTATCGGTATTGAAGATGGTCGAATTGTTGCGGCGTATATTATGAATCATGATCGTGATGAGGCGTATCACGCAGTTAAATGGCTTATTGATGCAAATGATAACGAGACAGTAGTTCTTCATGCCTTGCGTGTCCTTCCGGAATATGGAGGTCGTGGATACTCGAAGCAGTTAGTTCAACACGCAATAGACACAGCAAGGGAAAGAAACCTTAAATCAATTCGTCTTGATTGCATAGATGGAAATGATATTCCACAGAAAATGTATATGTCGTTTGGATTTAAGTATGTGGATACGGTTGAAATCACATATGTTGATATTGGAGTACCGAGGAAGTTCCTCTTATATGAGTTTGTACTCTAATCAAGACATAATAACAGTTATATCTTGAACATTGTACAAACAAACTCCAGTTTGTCTGCCTACCAAGCGGCTCGTTCCAAATGGATCGAGCCGCTTTTGCTTACATCATCCTCTGCCCCTGCGTCTGCTCCGAGAAGGGCGGGTCCAAGCGGCGCAGCAGTCCGAACTCTGTTTTTGTCACGCAGTCGTTTTCCATGCAGTCCTGACCGTATTTCTCAAAATCCATGTAGCCCTCCAGCTCGTAGATGGCTTCATCATCCAGCCCCAGCGTTTCCTGCAATCGATGCTGACCGTAACCGTAGGCGCCCTCCGTGATGCGCTGGTAGTTGTCCAGATTTTGCAGGAGTTCACAGGCTCCGCGCAGCGTATCCGGCCGCTCCGCCTCCAGCACGGCCGCGTAGGTCAGAAGCAGCCCGTCCTGCTGCCAGATGTCCTCCAAGGCTTCGGCAAAATCGTTGTAATCCTCCACGGCAGGGCAATCCGTATCACGGATCAGCTCCCCGATGTAAGGCACCTTGAAGCGAATATCACAGAGCATGGCATCCGCGAAAACATCAATATCGAGGTAAGCCTTCAC
>ERZ773150.359-NODE-359-length-51664-cov-6.948730_pt1 | contig 51664 bp, 43 predicted proteins | sample MGYA00580845_ERZ773150 | MGnify/ENA primary metagenome ERZ773150 (study PRJEB29015, sample SAMEA2737848) | human gut metagenome | biome: human gut; feature: human-associated habitat; material: faeces | place: China | collected 2012 ...
TTTTTTTTTTTTTTTTTTACCCCCCCCCCCCCCGGGCGGGGCGAATTTCCCCCCCGGGGAAGAGGTGGTCCGAATCATTGCTTTGTCTTACGCTGTCAAATTACTTGACGTTGATGATGAGGTTCGCGCTGGCGCTGCGGGTGTTGTAGTTGACCGTCACCTTCTGACCGGCAGGGTCAGCGAAGCTGCCGATGCTCAGATCGCCAAACTTCGCGATGAGGTTCGCAAGCTCGGTCACGGCCTCGAGAGAGGTCTTGGCATTGCCAAGCGCCGTGAGATCGCTCTTCGTCAGCGGCACACCGTTGAGGGTGATGCTCGCGCTGTCGGGCAGCAGGTTCTGCGCCTTGGCAACGATCTTGCCGAGGTACTGCGCAACATAAGTGTCGCCCTTGCTGCCGACGATATCCTTCATGGTCTGGCTCGTGAGCGCGGCCGCAAGCTCGTTCGCGGTCTTGGTCTGGATGCCATTGGCGGCATCGAACTTCAGGCTGTTGAGCAGGTCGATCTTCTCCTGATACTTCGTCTGTTCGGCAGAGCCGTTATTCAGAATATCCGACACATTGATCGCGCCAAGCTTGGCATCCAGCTTTTCGGCGAGCTTTGCCTTGCCCTCGGTCTTGATGGTGGAAACGAGATTCGCCAGAACCGCACCGTCCTTGGCAGCGGCGGCCTTCTCGGTGGTGAAGTTGAGTCCGAGCTGCACGAGCGCGCTGTAGATCAGGTAATCCTTCAGATCGGGGTTCTTCGCCAGCATATCCTTCAGCGTAGTGGAGGAATTCAGCGCAGTATCAAGCTCGTCCTTCGCCATGTTGAAGACGTAGTCCTTGAGGTTCTCGCCGAAGGAACCCTCTTCAGGCAGCGCCCCGTTCACAGGCATGTCGCCCAGAGGAGTTCCCATGACAGCGTTGAACTTGAGTTTTTCAAGATTAAGCAGGACGTTGATATCCTTGACAGTCTTAAGATCAAGAGTTACCTCAGGAGGATCAAAGGTGATCGATTTAAATTTGCTGAGGTTATCCTTGATCTCCTTCATCTGAGCGCTGTTGTTCGCCTTATCGACGATCCACGCCTCGTTGATCTTCTTCTCCGTCAGCTTCTCGCTGATCTGGTTCTCGATCAGAGCGTTCACATCGAGCGCGTCGATGTCCTTCTCGATCAGCGGCCACACGGCGTTGATGAGAGCGGTGTTGTCAAGACCCTTGAGGGGGCCGCCGCCGGTGGCAGAGTTAACGAACGTCGTCCAGTTGGTCTCGACCCACTTGTCTGCCTCTGCAAGAAGAGCTGCCTTGAGCGCGTCCTCGGTGGCGTTAGTCAGGGTGATATCGTATTTCTTCAGAGACGTCTCGATCTCCGCATAGATCTCGGGGAGACGCGTCTCCATTTCCTCCTTGACCTTGGCGACGACCTTATCCTTGGTACCGTCGGTATAGGCGAACTGCGCGGCGATCTGGTCGAGGCCGTCGTTATAAGCCTTCTGGATGTCCTTGCTGATGTTGAGACGCAGATAGTTCTCATTGCCCTCGTACTTGTACTCGACGAGACCGTTGCTGTTGAGCTTCGGCGTCACGACCAGCTTATAGTTGTAGGTGTAATTGTCGGTCTTCGCCTTGATATCCGCGTTGGCAGCGGGATCGAAGTTGACCTTCAGCTCGATATTGAAGGTGAAATTATCCGTGTAGGAGGTACCCTGCGCCTTCATCTGCTTGTAGATCTCCTTGGAGATGGCAGTGCCAAGCTCCTTGGCGATCGTGGACTTGGCGGCGGAGAGAGAGGCGCTGCTTGCGCCGACCTGAACGGTGGCGTAGGTCTTGCCGTTGAACACAACGTCCACATTGCCGCAGAGGTAGTTGTTGTTATTGTCGCGGAAGTTCGCCCACAGGCTCTTGCCTTCCTTCTTGAGAAGTTCGACGACCTGCGTCTTGATCTCCTGCAGGGACTTGTTGGTGAGCACGATGCCGGTCTCGGACTCGACAGCGTTCTTAACGCTGGTCAGGAAACCGTCGATATCGTCGGGAGTGGGCTTGCTCGTGGTGCCGGTGATGATCGCGTTGGCGAGCTTGTTCGCCTGCTCGATGGCGGAGACGACCTGACCGTCCTTGACCTCGAGAGCGACGTTCCAAGTGACCTCGCGCTCAGCCTTTTTGTCGCCGGAGGTGAAGTTTGCCTTCACATCCTCGACCTTGACCATGGACTTGACAACGTCTTTGACCTGCTGGAGCTGTGCATCCGTCAGGTACTTGTTGTCCTTGTTGACCTGATCAACGGCGCTGACAACGGCGTTCTTCATGTCGTTGAATCTGTCGTTGACCTGCTTGACGGACTTGAGAACGGCATTGCCGATGAGGTCCTCGGAAACGACCACGGGCGCCTTCGCCTGCCAGACGGCGTACAGGGTGATAATGGGATAGGCAGCGGTCAGCGTGACGGTGCTGCCGGCGGGGTATGTCGCGGTCGTGGCGCTTCTGTCAGTCGACCAGCCCAGGAAGGTGTAACCGTCGCGGGTGGCGGTAGCGGTCACGGGGAAGCTGTAAGTGGTGCTCGTCGTCGTCATGGAGACGGGAGACGCACCGTTCAGCGTGCCGCCGTTGGCGTCAAAATACAGGGCATAGGTGTAGGCGGTCACCGGGGGATTCACCGGGGGATTCACGCTCGGGGTGTTATCCGGCTTCGCGTTCTGCACGAGGTAAGACATACGGTAGATCACCGCTGCCACCTGCGCACGGGTAGACAGATCGTTCGGGCGGAACGTGCCGTCCTCAAAGCCGTTGACCAAGCCGTGACGCTGGCACTGCTTGACCGCGGCGAGCGCATACGCGGGGATCGCGCTCTCGTCGACCATGACGGAGACGGAGCCGGTCTCGGGCAGAGTCACCTTCCAGGCCTTGCGATAGAGGTCGAGGTAACGCTCGATCATGGTGCACATCTGCGCACGGGTGATGGGATCGTTCGGGGCGAACTTGCCGTTGCCCACGCCGTCTACGATCCTGTTGGCAGCCGCCCAGTTGATGGCATCAGTGTACCACTCGCCGGGAGCCACATCGGTGAATGCGCTCTGGCTGCGATCACCCTTCGCACCGTGGAAACGGAACAGGACCGTGACGAACATCGCACGGGTCATGTTATCCGCGGGGGCGAAGGTCTTGTCCGCGACGCCGTTGAAGTAACCCTTCGACGTCACATAGTCTACGAACTGGTAATACCAGTCGGATCTGCTGACGTCCGTGAAATCGTCAGCTTTTTCCGCCAGCGCTGTGGGCACCAGGGAAAAGACGATGCACAATGCCAGCAGAGCACTCAAGATACGCTGCTTTTTCATCTTCTTAACCACTCCTTTTTTTTACTGATGATCTTCGAGTACCGCAAAAGGGTGTCAGCGTTTCCGCCCCAAGCGCTGCTCGCAGCATCCAAAACCTGTCCCTGTCCGGGCGTGCGGATAGACGCACGTACTGACAGTAATACAGTCTACATAAAGTCTATCAGATATTTTCTCTTTTTGCAAGCAGTTCTTGCTTTTTTTTCTATATCCTTCCAGGGGTCTTACATTCGAAAATGAATCGCCGCGAATTGCTCGGACAAGTCTCACGTGAGACCGCCCTATCCTTCTTCAAAACAGGAGAACGCCGGATAGTAGCGCAGCGGGATGGGCTGTCCGAGCGCGGCGGAGCGATTCTTGAGGATCTTGAGCTCCAGCTCGCGGGGGTCCTTGCGCTTTTCCTCGTCGATGTTGAAGCCGGGCCGCCCCGCCCCGCGCGCCTGAAGTCCCATCAGCACGTCGGCGGAGTAGTCGATGCCGCCGGATTCCTTGAAGGCGTTCATGGAGACTTCCAGATTATAATTCTCGCGGTTGAAGGAGGAAATGGCGAGGATGGTCAGCCCGTGCTGGCGGGAGAGCTTTTTCAGCGCGCAGACGATGCGGTCAAGGTTCTGCTTGTCGGTGAAATGGACGTCCACCGGGGCGATGATCTGGAGATAGTCGATGAGCACCACGGGCTTTTGTCCGGTCTCGGCTATGTGGCGCGCGACCTCCGCGCGGATGTAGTCCAGCCCCGTTTCGTGGTCGCCCTCGCGGAAATAGAGGTGCTTTGCATAGGAGGCGTAGCGCGTCTGCGCCAGCTCCAGATGCGCGAGATCCTGCGCACTGTAGCCCGCCCAGCGCCTGCCGTCTAAAACACCGCGCGCGGTCTTGGCAAGGCGGCGGCGCGCGGAGGTGTCGAGCAGGAAGGATTCGCGGGAAACGGAACGAGCCATCAGCTCCCATGTCATCATTTCAAGGGAGAAAATGAGAACGTCGCGCCCCTGCATGGCAAGCTGATCGGCGATCTGCATACAAAAGGCGGTCTTGCCCAGCGAGCTGACCGCGCCGATCACATAAAGTCCGTCGTAAAGTCCGCCGTCCAGCGTCTGATCCAACCCCTCAAAGCCGGTTTTGAGCGCGGGGCGCTTTGCCTGCGCCTCGATATAAGCGCGGAATGCCTCCATCTGCCCCGCGGCGGAGGTCTCGGCATAGGGGGGCGGCTGCTGCGCCTGCCGATCCTCGACCGCCTGCGCCAGAAATCGCGCCGCGCCCTCGCGGTCGGCGCAGAGAAATTCGTTCAGATCCTTGCCGGTGGGAACGCCCGGGCAGCGGTACAGCCACGGAAATTCCTCGGCGAGGGCGGCTGCCCACGTTTCCCCTGCCGCGTCGTTGTCCGTCAGCAGCAGGATGGGGGCGGGTCGATCCAGTCCGCGCAGGAGTGCGGCTGCTTTTTCGCGGTTGCCCGCGCCGTTCAGCGCGGCGGCCCGATAGCCCAGCTCCTCTGCCGAGAGCGCGTCAAAGGCGCCTTCCAAAAGGAAGACCGGCTCTTCCCCGCCCGCAGTCAGCAGCTTCGGCTGAAAGAGCGGCGAGGGCTGGCCTTTTTCGTTGAGATAGCGCTTTTCCGCGACGGCGCGGCGCACGCAGCGCCCGTTTTCACATGGCAGCACCACGCAGTCATGCTCAGGGTCGTAGCCAAGGCGGAATCTCGTCACCGTGGCGTCGGAAAGCCCGCGTTTGGCAAAATAATCGGTTTTTCGGCGGTGAGAAAAGCAGCTTTCGGGGTAGGAGGCGGGCAGCGTTTCCTTGCTCAGGCGGTCAGCGGGGCGCGCCTCTCCCGCGTCGCCGTGCCCGTAGCGCTTGCTCGCAAGCGCCAGAGCGTCGTGCGGCGAGGTGAGGTTTTCGTCGATCGCCAGCAGATCGAAGAGATCATAGTCCGCGCCGCAGGCAAAGCAGTGTACCTTTTGCCGCTTTGCGTCGTATCCCATGGAGGGATCGCGGTCAAGATGCGTTGGATTCAGGCAGCGAAAGCGCTTTTGCGGGTCAATACCCCGGTCGTAGAGATAGTCAACGATGCGGGGGCGCAGGTCGTTAAAGGTGTCAGGCATAGGCTCTCCTCCTTTTCTTCCGTTATTATAGCATAAGACCCCGCGGAGGAGCGATTCCCGCGAGGTCTGTAAGATATCTTAAGATATCAATAAGGGGATTTTCGGTAAAAATGGAAAATATGAAAAAAGTTAGATGAAACAAATATAAAAGTATGATTCGACAGAAAATATCTGTATAAAAGTTTGAAAAACATGGAAAAATGGATTGGGCGATTTTGGGCGCGTTGCACGACTTGAGGTCGGCTTTGCACGAAATGAAGTCGTCTTAGCACGGCTCGAAGTCGGAATTGGACAGGCTGTGACCCCCGTTTTTTTCACAGGATGGGCACAGACGGTGGAGAACTTCCGGAAAAAGTGGGCGATTTGGCGGGAAAAACGGCCTTTTGTCGTCAAATTTCCTCTTTTTGTGAATATCTTTTCCACGGATGTTTTGTCTTCCAATCAGCGGCCGCGCAGAAATTTGAGGAATTCAGACGTGGTTTCGTGCAGTTGCTGAGGGGTCACTGCATGCTCTGGGGCGGCTTTTTAGCGGGCTTTTTCTTCGCCTCAAGCTGCTTGACTGTCTTGTTTTTTTCGATCTGCTGGATGTAGCTCTGCATGGTGGCGTCAATGCCGACGTTCATCTTGCCGCCGAGGAAGGTATTGATGTCGTCATAGTCGAAATCCATGTGGATCGAGCCGCCCGAGACGTCCTCGATCTCCTCCACTGCCTTGTTGAACGGGCGGATGATCGCCTCGTCATAGTTGCGGTTTTTGACGTCCTCCTTGGTCGGCAGGCCGATGTAGTGGATGATGTCCTGAATTTTTACGCGGAAGCTGCCGTCGTCATCGACGGGCGCTTTCCGTGCGCGGTAGAAGAGATAAAACGCCATGCGGTAGGCATTTTCGCTCAGATGACCCATCCAGTCGGGGATCAGCTGGTAATACTGGGTCAGGAAGTGGCGCACGTTCTCGGCGAAGGAAATGCGCACCTCGCCGGTGTACTTTTTGATGGATGCCTCGGTCGCCAGATGAGTGATATAAAAGGATTCAAAATACTTTTTGAAGGATTCCGCAGTGATCTTCATGCCTGTGATGGACTGCATATCCTTCTTGATCTGGCGGTAGGCGGCGTCTCTGGATCGCAGACCCGCCCAGTCCATGTACTCCTCGATGGTAAAGCTCGCGGTGTTGTTTCGCCAGTTGTCAGCGTTGCCGCGCATCAGAGTGTAGATCAGCAGGCGGTGCGCCGTCCAGGAGAGATTTTTCGTGTATTCCGCGACGGCCTCAAAGATGATGGTCATTTCATAATCCTTGTTGCGGTAGCGGATGTTCTGGTTGCCGTAGGCGTCAGGCTCGGAATAGGTCACGGTGATACCGTTGGAGGAGGGATGGAATTCCCTGCCCCGTTTCATGTTCGCCCAGACGCCGCAGATGAAATAGGTGGCGGGGCTGTTGCCCAGCACATCGTATTCCTGCACCCTCGCGGTGACGGTCTTATCAAAAATATCCAGCAGCGTGGCGGCAAACGTGACGGTCTCCGACGCGCCGATGGTCACCGCCTCTGTCACCGCCTCCGGCGAAGACAGATCGTGTGTCTGAAGATAACTGTCCATCAGGGGGTAAATGTCGCCGAAGTCAAAGACGTTCATCTGATTTTTGAACTTTCTGGGGTGCTCTTTTTCCAGCGGCTTCAGCTTGTTGTATGTATCCAGCATTTCCTGAAACTGTTCGGATTCCAGAAAACGCAGGGGGGTGTCCTTCAATTGCTCTGCCGGTTCGGGGAACTGGGACATGGTGCGACCCTCCTTTTGCGAAAAGATTGCTTTTTTAGAACCTTAGTATAGCATAAGTTGAAAAAAAGGGAAAGAAAAAGTTTTTTTTTGCAAATCGCGAGGAAAATATTCTCATCGCTCGGACAGGTCTCACGTGAGACCTGTCCGAGCGGCGCGTTATTTGTCCGTCAGCAGCGGCTGCCGTTGATGATCTTTCGGATCTGGCGCTCGCTAAGGCGGAATTGGGCCGCGAGACTTCGGTAGTTAGAGCCATTAAACATGGCGCGAATGTCCCGATCACGGGCGCCGCGCTCCAGCGATTCCCGCTTGGGAACGTACAGCGTTTGTCCGCCGCACAGCAGCGTCAGGTGGACGAACGCCTCCATACCGATGGTGTCCACGATGTCTCGGTACTCCTCCGGGATATCGTCCGTGCGGATGTGGCGGGCAGGGGGGATGCAAGTGGTAGACATAACATTTTTCTCCTCTCTGAAACCAGGTGAGAAACAGGACGAGTTCCTAAGTCTCACGTGTGACTTGTCCGGCTTTGTCTAAAGAACTGTTTCTGCCATTCAGCGCCGCCGAGGGAGGCGTTGTATCCTTCGGTCAAACAGAGAGGAAAATTTATTCCTTTTCGCGAGAGAATATCGCTTGTAAAAAACAAAGAGAAAATTGTCCAAGTGTCGCCGCTGCCGTTCTGAGCTTTTCCGGAGTGATGAGAAAAAGGGCGGAAGACCGACTTGGAAACGTGCAGTTCGCCGTGTGTAATTTTCGGAATTCCGACGTGCTCTCGTGCATGATGTTTTAGGCAGATGTTTGGGAAAGTACGACTTGAAAACGTGCAGATGAGAAGAAAATCAGTTCCAAGAGATTGGATATCGGCGCGTGATTAAAACACCAGATGTAGTGAATTTGGACAAGTCTCACGTGAGTTTTTGTGGGAAGGCGTTCCGATTTCGGCAAGAAATCGAAAGAAGTCTGCACGAAACCAAGTCGGAAATCAGCTGGAACAGGGAAGCGTCGGTGCACGAAACTAAGTCGGAATTCGGCGAAGGCAGGGGAGAGCGCTGCACGAAATCGAGTCGGAATTCGTCGAAGGCGGTGGAGAGCGCCGCACGAAACCGAGTCGGAATTCGGCGAAAGCGGGGGAGAGGCGCTGCACGAAATCATGTCGGAATTCGTCGGTTTGCGGGAGGCGTCCTCCCCGTCACTGCCAGCGTGTTCGCCATCGGACAGCAGGGGAGAGGGGGGAGCGACTTTCCTCGCGGCGGCGAAAAAGGCGGTGCCGGAAAAGAAAAAAGTATCCGACACAAGTCGGATACTTTTATATGAAAACTGATTTTGATGTAGTTTGCTTTCAGAAGGTCAGTCGTCCAAAACCATTTTGAGCGTCTCCACGGTGCGGCGCAGCTCCTCCAGATTTTCAAGGCAGGTGTCAAGCTTTTTCCTGGCGGTGTCCTTGTCCACGTCCGTGCTGAGATCCAGCTCCTTCAGTTGGGCGATGCTACGCCGGACCGATCTTCCGAAGGAGTCGACCGTCCGCAGGGGGTTGGCGCTCTGGGCGGGCTTTGCCGGGGGAGGGGGGAGCTCAGCCGTCTTTGCCCATGCGATGGCGCGGTGCACCAGCGCGGGCAGGTCGCCCTTGGCGTCGTTCCGGGCAACATACTCCTCTACGACGGGCTGAAGATGGATATTTTTCTGACGCGCCAGCTCATAGGCATCAGTCATGGTCATCTGCCCATGCTCCGCCCACGCGGTAACGGTCTCATCCAGATTCAGAAGATCCAGATACCGCTCCACGGTGGCGCGGCTCAGATCGACCTGAGATGCCATCAGCTCCGACTGCTCCTTCACATTATCGGGGAGCCCGCCCTCTTCCGCCAGCGTGCTGCGCAGGGTCTCCAACTGGCGCGCCATGTCGAAGGCGGAGATATTCCGGCGGTGGATGTTGGCGCTCATCAGCGCCCGCAGCTCGGAAAGCTTACTGTCGTAATGGCGGATCTTGCAGGGCACGGTGGCGCGGCCCAGCTTTCGGGAGGCGTGGACGCGCCGGTGACCGCTGATGATGCGGTAACGGCCTTCCGTGTCCGACGGGGTGACGATGATATCCTCCAGCAAGCCGTCCTTTTCCATGGAGTGCATGGTGGAGAGAAATTCCTCATCCTCCGCCATGGAAAAACGGTTCAGGGGGTTATCCTCCAGCGCGTCCAGCGGGATCTGGTGGGTGAATTCACCGTTCACGGCGCTGGCATTGGCGGTGGTCTTTTGCAGCGTGGAGAAAATGGAGGGATTTTTCTTGCTCGCCATTCATCAGCCCCCCATTCTTTCCAGCATTTCGTCGCACAAAGCAGTATAATCTGCGGTCGCGGCGCAGCGGGGAGAGAAGAAGCAAAGGGGCTGGAGCGCCAGAGGCGCTTTTTTGACGTCAATATTCTTGCGGATGAAGGTGCGGAACGCAAGATCGGGCAGCATGGCAGGGAAGTGGGAGATCATTTCCTTATCGAGACTGGAGCAGACCTCCACCGCCGTCATAAAGATGCCCAGCACGCGAATGTCGGGGTTGGCGATCTCGCGGACGGACTGGATGGTTTCCAGCATCACGTCATAGCCCTCGATGGAGTTCTTGTCCACCTTGATGGGGATGAGAACATACTCAACGGCGACCAGCACGTTGATGTTAAAAAGGCTTTCGAGAGAAGGGGAGCAGTCGAAGAATACAAAATCGTATGTATCGGGAAGCTGCGGCAGCAGGCGGCGCAGGGTGGTGTCCCGGCCGAAGGGCATTTCCTGCATGGCTGCCAGCGCCGGCGCCAGCAGACCGCCGCCCCGGATGAGATCCAGATGCTCGATACTGGTGTGGCAGATGGTGTCAGCCAGAGCTGCGCTTTTGGATACGATCACGTCGGTCAGGGTGTAGGGGGGAACTTCCGTTAGCTGGAGGTTGCTGGTGGCGTTGCCCTGGGTGTCCATGTCCACAATAAGGACCTTTTTGCCCCGGCGGACCAGTTCGCCTGCCAGATTGATGGCGCTGGTGGTCTTGCCGGTGCCGCCTTTCTGGTTCATGACAGCGATCGTTTTCATATCTGGCTACCCCCGTTCTTCTCCAGCTCCTCAATGCTGGCGACCTGCTCCAGCACGCTGTCCAGGATCAGCTGGCTCATGCTCATGTGCAGCTTGGCCGCGGCCATTTTGATGCGTGCCCGTTCGTCCTCCGTGGCGTAGACCAGCAGCTTGATCTTCTTTTCCTGTTCCATCGACGAAACCTCCGTTTGTGCGTCGTTTGATGTCGTTCCTTGAAAATTCCAGATGAAATCGTTTTGCACGGCTGCGGGCTGGCCCGCAGCAACCGCTCGTTGCTAACATTATGACATTATAATGTCATGCCGTCAAGAGGAGAATGGTCGAAATGATGTCATAACGAAAAAATTTTTACTGCATATTGATGGCGTGTCGTGATTCTGAGAGTTAGGTCGGAAGCGTTCTTCCAAAATTTGATGAATAATAGAAGAATAGGGGGGAGCAAATATGATTTATTTCAAAGATTGGGAGATCTCACACGACGGCAGTATTCTGGCACGCCAGTACGACCACCTTTCCCGTGTGCTGCTGGTGCGCGGCACGCCGCAGGGGTATGACTGGGAGATGCGGGTACGGAAGGGGGACTGGTACGAGACCATTCCCCTGAGCCCCATGGAGGGGGACGTGGGCTGTGTGCTGACGGAAAAGCATCTGGCGCTGTGGGGCTGGTACAGCTTGCAGCTGGTGGGAACGCTCCGCACCGACGGCGTGACCGTACAGCACAGCAATGTGATCAGCGTTTTTGTGGCGGAAAGTCTGACGGACGGCGAATGGCCCGCCTCGCCCGGCGAGTTCATCCGCTTGGAGTCCAACGTCCGGGAGATGAACTGTCACCCGCCCATCCCCGGTGAAAACGGCTTTTGGATGCTGTGGGAACTGGATAGCCACAGCTACAAGGAGAGTGCTTTCCCACTGCCGAAGGGACTGGATGGCGTAAACGGCAAGGATGGCGTAAACGGCAAGGACGGCGTAAACGGCAAGGACGGGACAGACGGAAGAAATGGGACAGACGGCAAGGACGGCGTGGACGGCAAAACGCCGATTCGCGGCGTGGACTACTGGACCGAGGACGATGTAAGCGCCATGCGGGAATACATCGACAGACGGCTGGGGGTGGTCGAAAATGGCACTTACTGACAAGCTGACGGCGATCGCGGACGCGATCCGCGCAAAAAACGGCGGCGCGGACAAGCTGACGCTCGCGCAGATGCCGGAGAAGATCGCCGCGATCCAGACCGGGACGGATACGAGCGACGCGACGGCGGCGGCAGGCGACGTGCGCAAGGGCAAGACCGCCTACGCCAAGGGGCAAAAGCTGGTCGGCACGCTGGAGGAGAGCGGGGGCGGCAGCCCCGCTTATGTGGTCGGCGCGCCGGTAGTGTTCACGCTCACCGGCTGGGACACCGCCGAGCAGGGGACGACCTACACCTTGACCGCCGAGGGCTACAAGATCGGCGAAAACGGCGTGCAGCTCGGTCTGCCGTCCGATTCCTCCACTGTCAACACGCAAGCAGTGATCGCAGCGGCGCTGACCATTGTGAACACCGCTGTTACCGCTCCGAACAAGAATACAAACACGGTGGGCTTCACCACCATCACCATTTCCGCTGTGAACGCGCCGAGCCGGGAACTGACCGTCGCCATCTTCGGGCTTGAAGAGGCGGGACGTGTCACGGTGACAGAGCCCGTCATCGAGGGCATCCCCGCGCCGGTTGCGCGCAAATATCCCGCGAAGGTCGTCCGGGAGGGCAGACAGTTCACCGGCACGGTCGCGTGGTCGCCGAGCGCTGTGGCATTTAACTACGCTACGGTCTACACGGCGACCATCACGCTGAAGGCAAAGGTCGGATATACATTTGACGGCGTGGCGGAGAACTTCTTCACGGCAGCGGGCGCGGCGAGCGTCAGCAATGCTGCGAACAGCGGCGTTGTGACCGCCGTTTATCCGGCGACCGCCGAGAAGGGGGCGAAATCGTGAACTGGCTGAACCATGTTGCGGTCATCGCCGACGGAAACGGACGCTGGGCGGAGCAGCGCGGTCTGGAGCGCTCCTTGGGGCACGAGCAGGGCTTGAACAAGGTGGAGGACTTGATGCACTGGTGCGTGGACATGGGCATTCCGGCCCTGTCCGTCTACTGCTTTTCGTGGGAGAACTGGAATCGGCCCAAGGAGGAGGTGGACGCGCTCTTTTCCATGGCGAACCGGTATTTTGAACGGTATCGGGAATTTGCGGCAAACAACATCCGCGTGCTCATCTCCGGGACGGACAAGCGCGTGCCGCCTGAGAGCATCGAAAAAATGGAGCGCATCCAGCGCGAGACCGCCCACTGTGACGGCCTGACGCTGAACCTGTGCTGCAACTACTCCGGGCGAATGGAGATCGTGGACGCCGTTGCCAAGGGCGCGCGGACGGAGGAGGAGATCACGGCGGCGCTGTATCAGGATCTTCCCGAGCCTGACCTAATCATCCGCACGGGCGGCTTTCAGCGGCTCTCCAATTTCCTGCTTTGGCAGTCCGCCTATTCAGAGCTTTACTTCACCGAAACGCTGTTCCCGGACTTTTCCCTTGGAGAGTTCCGCCACGCGGTCAAGATGTACGGCAGCATCAGAAGAAAGCGGGGCAAGGTATGAGCTATACATCCAATCAGTACAAGTATCTGCTGCTGAAGCGGCTCCAGCGGCATTTTTCCATGGGCAACGCCTACGACAGGGCGTATACACAGAGCTTTTTCTGGGAGCTGTTCGACGATTCCGTGACCGTTACGGAGGAGGCCTATCAGAACTTCTGCCGCCTGATGGACGACGAGCTCGCGCTCTGCGCGGAAAAGGGCTGGTATACCTGCAACAGCATTCCGCAAAAAGACATAAAAGAGCATGGGCTTTTGCTCACAAAGGCGTTCGCGGAGATCGGCGTCATGCTGAAGATCGGATTTCCCTCGATCGAGGAGGGGACGGCGACCTTCACAAAACCGAATGGCGCGGTCATGGTCTACACGGTCTCGCCGGGAAACAGTGCGGGCTTCAACTATTTCTACATCAACGCAAGGGCGGGCACGGAGTACCAATATGCCGCAGCGTCGGCGCCTGCCTACAATATGCAGGGGATGGACGTGCCGGAGGGACTGGGAAACCCGAAGATCGCTGGCCCCGGGACATATTGGAGCTACAACGCGGGCACGAAAACGGTGACCGTTTCCGGCGAGGGGGCCTACGCGGGTGCGGCGAAGGACGAGCAGCTTGGCAGCGGGCTGTATCATACGGTGATCCTCGGCGCGAACGTTTCCCGTCTGCTGAGAGAGTGCGTGATCCCCGGCGCTTCGGCGCTGGTGCTGCTGCGGCCCTCGGACGCAGGCTTTGCGGTCGACCCGCAGTTCAACCGCAGCGAGAAGCTGAACGTTTACACAGACTGCACTGCCGCCATTGAAGCGATGAAAGCGGTGGAAAAGCCGGAGAACATCACGCTGCACAGCTTGTCGGAGTGGGGAGGATAAAAAAAGGGGCGCTTGCCGGACTGCGGCAAGCGCCCCTCTCCTATATTGAACAAAAATTTGATTTTGTTCAATGATTTGACCGCGTTCCCCTCCGCGCGATCCTATAGAACGCCCATGGTCGGAGACGCGGAAAAGCAGGTGCTTGTGGTATTTGCCGTTTTCTGCTATACTATATCCGACTTTTTTGCAGCTTGGAGGTGTCAGCCCGATGACGGATACGGAACAGAGCTTATTGGCCCTCCTGCGCCGCGCGCTTTTTGGACAGGATACGCCGCTGCCGCCGGACGCGGACTGGCAGAGCATTTTTGAAGAGGCCGCCAGCCACAGCGTTCATCTGCTGGTCTATGACTGCCTGACGGAACAGGAGCGAGCTGCCATCCCAAAGGAGACAGCCGTCCCCTGGCGGCAGGAGGTCCTCTCCACCATGTGGTATAACGAGCAGCTCCTTGGTGAGCAGCAGACGGTGCTCAAGGCGCTCTCGGCGTTTCCCTGCGTGATTTTGAAGGGCAGCTCCTCTGCCGCGTGCTATCCCCGGCCGGAGCTGCGCTGCGCCGGAGACATTGACCTGCTGCTCTTCCCCGCCGATGTAAAAAAAGCGGAGGCGATCCTCTGCGCAAGGGGTTACTGTCCGCCGGAGGACAACCATCCCTTCCATCGCTCCATGCATCGGGAGCAATTTCTCGTGGAGCTGCACTTTGAGCCGCCCGGTATCCCTTCCGGCGACAGCGGCGCGCCCCTGCGGGAATACTTCCGGTATGCCGCGGGAGAAGGAGTCCTTCGCGGCAGCCTTCCCGTCCTGCCGCCGGAACGTCAGGCTGTTTTGCTGTTGCTTCACAAGCTGGAGCATATCACAAGCAGCGGACTGGGGCTGCGGCAGCTTTGCGATTGGGCGGTGTTTGTCCACCGTGATATGACGCCGGAGCGGTGGGAGGACTTGCTGCCAAAGCTGTCCCGATTCGGACTTCTTCCCTTCGCGCGGGTCGTCACCCGCATCTGCGTGGAGAACCTTGGCCTGCCGCGGGAGGATGCCCCGTGGTGCATGACCGCGGATGAGGCGCTGTGCCGCGCGCTGCTTGCGGATATCCTGCGCACCGGGAACTTCGGCTGCAAGGAAGAACGCTACGGGCAGCGGCTCTTTACCGATGGACGGGCGGAAAACCGACTGGTCAGTTTCTTCCGCACCGGCGTGGAGACCTGCCATACCCATTGGCCTGCCTGCAAGGAGCATCCCCTTCTCCTGCCTGCCGCGCCTGCCGTGCTGGTGCTGCGTTACCGCAGGCAGAGAAAGGCGGGAAAACGCCCGCCGTTTCGTCCCTTTGCCGCGTATCGCGGCGCCGGGGAGCGACAGAAGCTTTACCACGCCCTTCGCCCCTTTGAGCCGGAGGACGCGGGAGGGAACGGAATATAGGGAGGCTGCGCTTCACAAGCGCAGCCTCCCTTTTTGGCATGGAATTACCCTTCGTTGAGCAGGAAGTCCAGCGCCTTTACGATTTTGATACCGTCCACGTCGCTGATGAGGTCGCAGTCCATGGCAATCACGATCTTCTCGTAATTGTCCTGCACAGCTTGCAGCGGCGCAAGCTCCCGTGCGCGGGTTTCGGGGGCGTTCATGTTGTCAGTGACCTGGATATACTTTTTCTCGTTCATCTTCGTTGCGATGAAGTCGATCTCCTTTTCACCGACCTTGCCGATAGCCACCTCATAACCACGCCGCAGCAGTTCAAAATAAACGATGTTTTCCAGAATGTGTCCCACATCGCCGCCCCGGTTTCCTAACAGATAGGTGCGGAGGCCGGGATCGACGATATAGTATTTGCCCAGCGTCCGCAGATAGTCCTTCCCCTTGATGTCAAACCGCTTGACCTCATAGAAGATATAGGACTCCAACAGTGCGTCGATATAGGCAGAGATGGTCTGCACCGCAGGCTTGGTCTTTCTGCCATCGTCCAACAGGCCCTCGCTGACAAGGGTGCGCCCGATGGACGCAGCCGAGGTGTTGTTGCCGATGTTGTCAGCCAGAAACAGAATGATCTTGCGAAGCAGCAGCGCGTCGGTAACGGCCCGCTGTTCTTTCCGTTTGCCGCGCTCCAGAATGTCCCGCACAACAACAGCAGAATAAATACCGTCCAGCAGCATATTGGCGCGCTCCTGATCCAGCTCCGCCTCAGCCAGTGCGGGCATACCGCCAAACTGTGCGTAGGCTTCAAACAGGTCGCGCAGCTCATACGCTTCGCCGTCTTTTCCCTTGGCGCGCTGTTTCATAGTGCCATTGGGCGCTTTGTACTCATCAAGCAGATAGCCGTGGAAGTCCAAAAACTCGCGGAATGACAGCGGCAGCATTTTGATCTCCACATAGCGTCCGGACAGATACGTGGACAGTTCGGAGGAAAGCAGGTAGGCGTTGGAACCGGTCACATAAATGTCGCAATCCAGATCCACACGGAAGGAATTCACGGCATCCTGCCAGTCCCGAACCTTCTGCACCTCGTCTAAAAACAGGTAAAGCCGCTTACCCTTGGGGGCTCGTTCCATCACATACTGATAAAGCTGCTTGCTGTCCATATCGGCAAACTGCATGGACTCAAAGTTCATCGAGAGTATCTGTTCCTCCATGACGCCCTGTTCCCGCAGATGTGCCATCATCAATTTCAGCAGGCTGGATTTGCCGCAGCGCCGGATTCCGGTCACGACCTTGATGACCTCCATATCCTGAACGGAAATGAGCTTATCAAGGTACTGCGATCTGTTTTTTAACTCCATGATCCTGTCACCACCTTGAAACCATGATAGCACATCTACGGCATTAAGTAAAGTTTTTCACATTGATGTGAAAAACTTTCTTTCTGTCGAAGTTATTCACATCAATGCTACTTTTGCCGAGCCTGCGCCCCGCGGTATCGCCGCCTCACGCGCTGCGCCTGAGACGCAGCAGATTGGTTCGGGCGACGAGCTTGGACTTGCGCGGGTACGGGATGCACTGCATTGCGGTGTTCACTGCCTCGCGGCTCCCCACGAGGATGACCTCCTTCCGCGCTCGCGAGATCGCGGTGTAGAGCAGATTGCGATATAGCATTTTTGCAGTCGCTGTGCTCACCGGCATGAGGATGGCGTCATACTGGCTGCCCTGACTTTTATGCACCGTCAGCGCATAGGCGAGCGCAAGGCGCGGTGGGGGCGCGTCGTCATTGGCAGCGCCGTATTTCTCCACACAGTCGATCTGCCAGGTCTTCAACGTGCCTCTGACCGCAAGCGTGGCGATACGGTGGGGCTTCTCTCCGCGAATATACAGCACGCCGACATCGCCGTTGCAGATGTTGTAATAGGAGTTATTCTGCGTAACGATGACACGGTCACCGTCACGGAATGCTCCCCATGTCTGCTTTTCCGCTGTCAGCGGGTTGACTTCATTTTGCAGGCGCGTGTTGAGCGCCTGTACGGAAAAGTCGGTTTTGGTCTTCACCGGAGAGAGGACCTGAATGCTCTCGCCCGCCCGGTAGCGCCGCGCAGCCTCCTCGCACAAAAGATCGGGAATGATCTTACTATCCGCGGAAAGCAGACGAAAGCTGTCATCCCATTGCAGTTCCCGCTCATCGCTCAGCTTTGGGAAGGCTGCGACGTTCTGCCGCAGCGCCGCGGCAGCCGCGCTTTGACGGTACTGCTGCTCCAGAAAGATCGAGGGGACGCCGAGCTTCAGAAGGTCGGAAAGGACATTCCCTGCCCCCACGGACAGCAGCTGATTCGGATCGCCGAGCAGGACGACGCGGCAATTCCTGCGAACACGGTTCAGAATACCGGCGAGCATCTCCAGCGACACCATCGACGCCTCGTCGACAACGACCAGTCCGGTGCGGATCCAGCAAACGGCGTCCAGAAAGTTTGCATCCGGGACCTTCCCCAGTGCGCCGTGGACCGTGCGCGCCTCGATCCCGGTGCGCTCGGTGAGGTTGCGCGCAGCCTTGCCGGTCGGGGCGGCGAGCACATATGCCTCGGAACTGTCAACGCTCCCTCTGAAACAGTGCACAATGGCTTCAATGAGCGTGGTCTTGCCGCTGCCGGCGCCGCCGAGGATGACGGCGAGGCGGCTGTTCAGCGCCAGACCGATCGCCTTGCGCTGCTGCTCGCTGAGAAGTATGTCCCCGGCGCGGAGCTCCTTCGGGATCTCCATGACCGGCAAAGCCGGGTCTTTAAGGATGTCAGCGAGCTGCTCCGCCGCAGTCACCTCATAGTCCCACGTCCGCTGGGCATACAGATGACACCCCTCCTGATGGAGGAAGGCGGCTTGCAGCAGGAGAGATTTATCCGTGTAGAATTGCTGTTTGGTGAGGTCAGGTCTCACCGTCTTGCTGACGCGGAACAGGCTCTCATCCGTGCAGTAGGCATCCCCATTCTTGCCGATGGTATCCATGGCAGTGAGGATGCACTTTCCGTTTTCCTTGATCTCCCACTTTTCCTCGTCTGTAAAGGCCTTCGCCGTGGCGGGCTTCTTATCCATATGGTTTCCTTTCCGGCGGCTCAGGAGACCGCCTTGGCGTTGAGCGCCTCGACCGCCTTTGCGAGCGTGGGCGCGGACTGATGCAGATAGCCCTCGGTCGTTTTAATGTCTGCGTGTCCCGTGAGCGCTGCAATGGTCTCCATGGGAACGCCGCCTGCCTGCAGCATCGTCACATAGGTGTGGCGGCAGCAATGCGGCGAAAGCAGGCGCACCTGATCGACGCTTTTCAGCGCCGTGTAGAAGCGCCGGCGGAAGGTGCCGATGCCGTAGAGCGGTTTTTCTCCGCAGCGGGTCCAGACATAGGGCGTACCGCTGTGCGCGCGAAGATAGCGGGCATAAGGGCGGAACTGCTCCGGGACCGGAATGGCACGACGGCTGCGGGCACTCTTGGGCGGCCCGAGCTGCGGCACGCCATTCACCATCTTCACGGCGTATTCAACGTGGATCACAGAGCCGTCCTCACTGATGTCCTCGGGGCGCAGTGCCAGCAGCTCCTGCACGCGCATCCCGCTGCACAAAAGCGTGCGGATGCTGTTGCCGAGCAGATCGTCCGGCAGCGCCCCTATCAGTCGGGTGACTTCCCTTTCCGTGAACGCGTCCTTTTCCTTATGCTCTCCGCGAAAGCCGTTCTGCTTGCTGCGCACGGTCTTGGTCTTGCGCGCAGGATTGCGGAGAACCAATCCGTTGCTGTCAGCGGCATCGAAGATCTGGATGAGCATGGCGCGGCATTTGCGGATCATCGAAAGCGAGTAGCCGTCGGCACTCAGCTTGTCCAGAAAACGGTTGATGTGGATGGGAAGGATCTCCGCGAGCGGCTGCTCCCCAAAGCCTCTTTTCAGCGCCTTGAGCGTGTACTGATACGAGGAGGCTTTTCATGGAACTGACGATCATCATCTTATATCTGCTTGCGATCTTTGGCGTTGGCATTTACTGCAACAAGTTCAACAAAGGTCTTGACGACTATCTGGTCGCCGGTCGCCGTCTCGGCGTCGGTCTTGCCACCGGCACGCTCGTTGCGCCCTATTTCGGCGGCGGCTACGTCATCGGCGTCGGCGGCGAGGCGTTCTCCACCGGCCTGAGTGCCTACTGGAGTCCCATTGCCGGCGGTCTGGGCATTCTGGCCGTCTGCCTGATTCTCAAGAAAATGGAAGGCATGAAGCTCTACACCGTGACGGAAATCGTAGAGCGTCGCTACAATAGCTCCGTGCTGCGTCTGTTGACCACCATTCTCTCCCTGCTGGCGCTCATCGGCATTCTGGCCAGTCAGGTCACCTCCGCGGGTAGCGTCATCGCCTCCCTCGGTTTCGGCTCGCTGACCACCTGCTCGATCATCGTCGCTGCCTTCTTCATCGGCTTCACCGCTTTCGGCGGCATGTGGGCCGTTACCGTCACCGACTTCGTGCAGATCGTTGTGGCCGCCGTCGGCCTGATCTCGGCAACCATCTTCACGATCGTCAAGAGCGGCGGCTGGGCTGCGATCGTGGAAAAGATCGCAGCAACCAATCCGCCGGACAACTACTATAACATCCTCAAGGGAACCGAGCCGTCCTATGTCCTCTGGCTAATCCTGCCCATGTTCATCTACACGCTCATTGGTCAGGACGTCTATCAGCGTCTCTTCGCTGCCAAGGATACCAAAACAGCCTACAAGTCCGCGATCCTCTCCTGCATTATTCTCATCTTCATCTGCCTGTTTCCCGTTCTCCTCGGTATGGCGGCGCGCGGGCTGTATCCTGAGATCACAGTCTCATCCCTCGTGATCCCGACCGTTATTCGCGGCGTTCTGCCTCCGGTCTTCTCCGGATTCACGCTGGCGGCGATCATTGCGGCGGTCGTTTCCACCGCAGATTCCATCCTCACCGCAGCAACCTCCCATGTGGTCAATGACTTCTATGTTCGCTACCTCTGCAAGGAGGACACGCAGGATCCCGCCGTGCAGAAAAAGCTGCTCAATCTCTCACGCATGGCGACGCTGGTCATCGGCATCATCTCCGTGGTCATCGCGCTGGCAATCCCCTCCGTGCTGACGATCCTCAATTCTTCCTACACGCTCTTTACCGCCGGCGTCTTTGCACCCGTGGTCTGCGGTCTGATGTGGAAGAAGGCGACCAAGGCCGGCGCCTACGCTGGTCTGATCAGCGGTCTTGTATTCGTGGCCCTCGGCTGGAGCGGCTTCTCCTTTTTCGGTATCCCCAGCGACATTGCCAGTTCCCTGCTGTCCGTAATCGTGCTGATCATCGTCTCGCTGATCACCTACAAGCCCGAGCAGGCCAAGGCCTGATTCCGACAGTCAGAATTCCGCATCCAATGGAAAAGAGAGATCGCATTTATGCGATCTCTCTTTTTGGCTTCAGCTTATTTCGGAGATTCTTCTCTCTGGGAATGATGAACTCAAAGTTCTCGTTGATCTCAGACTTTGTCTGCTCTCTGTCGGGCACAGCAATTCTTTTCAGAGGAAATGTCCTGATTTCTTGGGCGGCTGACAGCCCGCCCAAACGGTATTTTATTTTTGTCGTTACTATAACGCCCCCTGCGATATAACTATTTCGCGGCTCGATTTTTCGGTTTGGAAAAGGATGAAAAACCTTGCCATAAACCTGCAACCCTTGATATACGGGGCTTTTCCGGTTTGTCGTAATTATACCGTAAGGGCACACCTTCGCAACGCTGACACTGTAAAACGGCGTGGATGTGAAAACCGTCAGCAGTAGCCGCTGTATGACAGCACCGCTACAAACAGGTAGGCATCCAACCGCTCCCCAGTGTCCGTGTCCACCAGAGCTGCCGTCTGCCCCGCCCAGTCCACCTGCATGGTCTTACCGGGCTTGTGCTCCAGGTGCATGGTGGCTTTCGTTTTGTGGACATAGTCCGTGTAATACTTATTGAACTGGGTGGATTTGTAGGGCAGTTCGCCGTTCTGATGGCACTGCTCACAGTATTCCACCCACAGCAGGCTCAAGGTGACGCCGTTCTTCTGCATCTCACGGTGCACCCACTCGTAGTCCGGCATCTTGTAGACAGGATCCTTTTGCTCGGTTGGAAATAAACGCTGGGAAACTCCCTGCTGCGACATGGACTGAGCTTGCTGCCAGTCAAGTTTCTGTTCCCGAGCCCGAGCTAATGTGCGTGTGACCGTGTTGTGACCGCAACCAGCGGCATCTACGATCTCTCGGTGTGTGAGTCCCAGACTTTTCAGCCGAAGGCTCTCTTTGTGATTGACCATGATAAGGCCTCCTAAATTGAATTTGCATCTGACGATGCTGAACTCATTTTAGTGGCTATCCTGTCAATGCACCATGGCTGCGGTGACCTTGCACCATTTTAGCGGTTTGGCTGCACCATTCGTGCGGTCTACACGCACCGTTTCAGGCGGCGTATTCGTCTGCCGCTTCTGGAAAAAGATGGATGCGGCACACACGGTTGTGCGCTTTGTAACCCGCTGGGCAACGACTATGGAGGATGTGCGTCAGTTAGAGCTTGTTCTTGAAAATCGTAACGTACTCTCGCCACGAGAGGAACAGAGCCGCGATTTGCAAAAGCAAATCGCGGCTCTGTTCCTTTTAGCGTGTCGCGGTTTTCTCATTTTTAGGAGTTCGCGCTGATTGTCGGGACACAACAGGGTGTCGCGCGTGAGCGCAAAAGTCATTGGATATCTATATTTTTTCGATATGTACTACTTTATATGGAAGGTCTTGGATTTTAATAAATTGACCTCATTATTATGTCATTGGGGATATGTCTTGGAACGACTTTGCCGGGCAATGACCGAAACAGCGGAAAGGGCCGCAATATGGCGGCTCTCCCCTCTTTATACTGGTTTCCGGTCGGACGCTTCCGTTACATAGGGGCAATAAGGGCAGGCAGCGAGAAATTGCAAAAAATGGTCAAAAGGATTCCTTCGTTTTTACACAGTACAGATGCCGAAACAGTACCTTTTCATGAAAAGCGCAGTTACTCAAAATACAACTTTTGACGGAAGGTACACATGGGGAGTTTGCGGAAAATGACGGAGTGTGCCGTTGCGCCGGAATCAGAAAAGGAGGGAAAGTACGGATGACGAAAATCCAACTTTTCATGAGAAGTGTAGTTACTTAGAATGCAACTTTTGGCGGAATGTACACATTGTGAAATTGTAGAAAATGAGCGATTTTGGATCGCGGGAAATCCATGCGCATCAAGGGTTTTCCGGCAACGGGGCGAAGCGAACCTTGCTCCGTACCGACGCGGAATGTTTGTTCCACGCTCGTTCCGCTTTTGTTCCGCATTTTGCGCGCGGGATGCTGTGAAGCAGAACGCATGAAGTCCCGTGACCCTTGCGGACACAGGACTTCTTCGGGAGGTGTGCTGAGGTTCGAAAATAGTGCCTCTTGAATCCTATTCTTGAAAATCTCCCCCCTTCTTCTGCGCGAGAGCCGCCAAGCTCTGCCCGCGTCGGCGCGAAACGCGGGACTTCTTACGACAAAACTCTGCAAAAGTTAAGAAAAAATACAGAAATACGCTAAAATGTTGCAAAAAAATCCGAGCTGGCTATAATGAAATAAGCTTTATTGACCGCGCGGATGTGCGCGGCAGAAAAAACAGCGCACGTTTCAGGCGCGGACGATCAAGGGGATGATGGGCGCGAACCGTTGGAACAGGCAACGAACGCTCCCCGCGGCGGGGAAGGAGAGAAAAAAACAGGAATAGGAGGAACAGTCATGGACAAAAACAGGCAGAGCGGCTTTACGCTGGTCGAGCTTGTCGTGGTCATCGCGATCATGGGCATTTTGGCCGGCGTCGGCTCGGCGGCGTACTCGGGCTATGTGAAAAAGGCGAACGAGGCGGCGGACTTACAGCTTCTCGGCGCGGTGAATACGGCGTTTGCATCCGCGTCCTACGACGCGGGACAGTACGACGGGAGACCCTCCGGCGGCGCGGCGTCTCTGGCCGAGGACGGCAGGGTGGCTCAGGTCATCTCCTCGGTCGACCGCAAAGGTGAATTCTTTCAGAAGTATTTTTCCGGCAATCAGGACAGCCGGTTCAAGGTATATACCAACCTCGCATACGACAGGGTGACGGGCACCTTCCACGGCGCGGTGCTCACCGCGGCGACCGGCAAGGACGGGAATACGGTCCTGCACTATAGCATCAACGGGCAGGACTATGAATTTACGGCTACGCGGGAGCAGCTCGAAGCATTTCGCGCCTCGACCTTCGGCGGCAAAAGCATGACCATGAACGACCTCACCGGCAATGTGGGCGGAATGATCAATGCCTTGAGTACTGCCCTTAACAGCGGCAACTACCTTGCATTTCTTCTTCAGAACTCCGGTCTGGACCTCGAAAAGTTGGGGATCAATTCTGAAAATGGCAAGTACAGCGAGCTTGATAAGCAGAGGCTGGCAAACGCGGCGCTGTTGCTGACTGCACGGATGACAACGGACAAAAACGAAGAAACTGGCGGTTTTCTTGTTAAAGAGGACTTGGTTGAAGCGCTTGCCTCCGGTAATACAAATTCTCTTGTAGATTTTGGCGATATCCCCGGGACAATGAGAAATGTGGGAGCGATCTACGGCATCATGACCGCCTTTGCCTATTCCGAGCAAGCGAAGGGCTGGACAACGACCGTAGATGACAAAGAATACAATGCAGAACAGTATTATAACTATGTCAATCAGCAGATCGCCGCTGCCGGTGAAAAAGAAGGTGCGGAAAAAATTCCTGATATCCTTGCCGCGCTTGGGCAGTTTGGGGCGTTTGCTCAGGACGAGGGCGGTAATCCGACAGACCAGTTTTTGGCTTATGTCGACGACCCGGAGAGTTCGGACTCACAGATCAACAAGGATCTGGACGGCTACATCAGCGCGATGCAGGCGCTCAGCCAGAATCAGGAGGGCTTAATCGCCGCCGGTATCCTCGAAGACGGCGCGGACGGCGGAAACATTTCCCCGATCCTTGACCTGCTCTTCGCCCCGCAGAAATGAAGCGCCCTCCCCCATCGGACAGGCACATGATAAAAACGACCCCCGTGAGCGATCAAATGAATCGCTTACGGGGGATTTTTTGCTCGGATGCGGGGAAGATGGCCGCGCGGAACGCTTAGCCCTCCTCTATGTAGCCGTTTGGATTTTGCACCTGCCAGTTCCAGGAGTCTCTGGCACAGTCCTTATAGTCATATTCCGCCGTCCAGCCAAGGATGTTCTTTGCCTTTTCGACGGCGGCAAAGCTCAGGGGCACGTCGCCCGCGCGCGGGCCGACGATGCGGTAAGGCACCTTCCTGCCCGATGCCTCTTCAAACGCGGACACCAGCTGCAGCACGGTCGTTCCCTTGCCCGTCCCCAGATTGAAAACGTCATATTTGCTGTCCGTTTTTTCAAGATAGTTCAGCGCCGCAATGTGCCCCTTTGCCAGATCGACAACGTGGATGTAGTCGCGGACCCCCGTTCCGTCCGCGGTATCGTATTGATCGCCGTAAACGCTCAGATACGGGAACTGCCCGAGCAGGGTGCGGGTGATGTAGGGGGCAAGGTTGTTGGGGGCCTTCTGACCGCAGTCCTCGCCGATGAGCCCGGAGGGATGTGCGCCGACGGGGTTGAAGTAGCGCAGAGAGGCAAAGCGGAAGTTGTCGCGCTGCCGCGCGAAATCATGCAGGAGCAGCTCGTTGAGATACTTGCTGAACCCATACGGGCAGCAGACCTTGCCGACAACATCGCTCTCGCGGTTCGGCATGGTCTCGGGCGTGCCGTACACCGTTGCCGAGGAGGAGAACACCAGCTTGTACACCTGATGCTTTTCCATTGCGTTGAGAAGATGGAAGGTAGACGTCAGGTTGGTGTCGAGATATCTTCCGGGGTCTTCAACGGACTCCGCGACGGATTTTAAGCCGGCAAAGTGGATCACGGCGTCCAGATGGTTCTCCGCAAAGACCTTCTCAAGCGCAGCGCTGTCCAACAGGTCGATCTGATAGAAAGCGGGGCGCTTGTTCGTTATCTTCTGGATGCGGTCGATCACTTCGACCTTGGAGTTGCACAGATTGTCGGCAATGACAACGTCATAGCCGGCATTCAGAAGCTCCACCACCGTGTGGCTTCCGATAAAGCCCGTGCCGCCCGTCACCAATATCGTCATGACTTTAATTCCTCTCTCTTCCGTTTGTTTTCTGACTGCTTGCCGCTCAGAGCAGTCCCTTTTGCTCCAGCTTTATCATATACCAGGACTTTTTGAGGCTCTTTTCGTTGGCGTAGGTATAGACCACGGTATCCACAAGCGTGAGATCGCCGTTGTTGTCCCGGATGAGCGTTTCCATGGCGCGGATGACCTCGTCCATCTTCCCGTCGCACTCCTTTTCCAAGGCGTTCGCCCGGGAAAGATAGCCCTTTGCCATCTTCGCAAGCTGAGTCGTTGTCCGCTTTTCCGCGGGCAGCGCCAGATACTCCGCTTTGGCGTCGGCATACATCGTATCGAGCGCCAGCGTGTACTCCTCGCGCAGGACGTAGACCTTGGCGATGAGCGCCGACAGCTCCTTCTGATAGCTGCTTTCCGCGCTCTTTTCGCTCTTCTCGCCCGCGGCCGCCGCGTCCGGCGTCTCAGGTGCAGCGTCCGTTTTGCCGCCGCTTTCCGGGCGGCTTGCCGGGACAGCGCTCTCCGCATCGGGTTGGGAGGGTTCCCCTCCCCCGCTGCCCGTCAGGCGCTCCATAAGCTGCTCCTGCGTCATCGAGCCGTCGCGCAGCGCCTGACGCTCCTCCTCCGTGACCTCGCGCACCGTGACCTCGCTCGCCGAGCGCACCGCCTCTTCGATCATCTGCTGGTTTTCCTCCAGCTTTTCCTCCAGCTCGGCCGATGTATGCTGCGTCGCGGCATGGATCGCTTTTAAGTTATCGCGCTGCCACCAGAAAAGCCCCGCCAGCGATACCGCCAGCAGTACAAGAATGGTGCAGAGAATGGTTTTACGCCGTTTCAAGCCGTTTCCTCCACTTTTTTGAGGTCCATTTTCCTCATCCACCAGTTCCAACGCCTGTTATGAGACTTCTGCCGTTGCTCGACCGTTGATCTCCTCCGGGGAAGTATATGTCGGGACCATCTCCCGTAGCATGGTGATCAGCTCCTGAGGCGGTATGTCGCGGGTGACGGCTTCATCCAGCCGCAGCAGGTCATCCATGATGACGTCCTTTGAAATGTCCTGCTGCTGTTCGATGAAGATCTTCTCATTGCTTGTTTTGGAGAGCGTTTCACTGCGCATCAGCAGCTCCTCATAGAGCTTTTCGCCGGGGCGCAGGCCGATCTCCTGAATGGTGATATCCTTGTCCAGCTCCAGCCCGGACAGGCGGATGAGGTTTTCCGCCAGCTCCAGGATCTTCACCGGCTCGCCCATATCCAGAACGAAGATCTCGCTCCGCTTTGCCATGGCGCCCGCCTCGAGCACCAGCTGGGCAGCCTCGGGAATGGTCATAAAATAGCGGATGATACGCCTATCCGTGATGGTGACGGGGCCGCCCTCCTGAATCTGCTTTTTGAAAAGGGGCACAACAGAGCCATTGGAGCCGAGCACATTGCCAAACCGCACCGCGCAGAATTCTGTGGGGCTGTCCGTCCTGCTTTGCAGGATCATCTCGCAGAATCGCTTGGTCGCGCCCATGAAGTTGGTGGGATTCACCGCCTTATCCGTGGAGATCATGACAAACTTTTTGACGCCGAACTTCTCCGCCGCCCGCACCACATGATATGTGCCGAAAATGTTATTCTTGATGGCCTCCTCTGGGCATTCCTCCATCAGCGGGACATGCTTGTGGGCCGCCGCATGGAGCACGATGTCAGGGCGATACATCTGAAACAGGCTGTAAACTTTTTCCTTATCTCGCACGGAGGCGATCTCCACCCGCAGGTTCAGCCGATCGCCCCATACACGCCGCAGCTCCTGCTGGATATCATAAGCATTGTTCTCGTAAATATCCAGAATGATGAGCTGCTTGGGCTGATATTTGGCGATCTGACGGCAAAGCTCGCTGCCGATGGAGCCGCCGCCTCCGGTCACAAGAACGGTCTGACCCTGCAAGAAATCCGTCAGGATCGCCGTGTCCAGCTTGATCGGCTCTCTGCCGAGAAGATCTTCTACCTGCACATCCTTCACCGCCGCCATGCTCACCTCGCCGTTCACCAACTGGTAGATTCCCGGCAGGCTCCGTACACGGCAGCTCGTTTTCTGGCAGATGTTCAGGATCTCTTTCTTATCCTTGGCAGACGCTGCGGGAATGGCAAGGACGATCTGCGTGATCCGCTCCTTTTTGACCATCTCGGGGATCTTCTCCCGCCCGCCGACGATGGGCACGTTCCCGATGTACTTGCCCTGCTTGCTCTTGTCGTCGTCGATGATGCAGCAGACATGGCTTTTTAGCTGCGGCGTGACGGAGATCTCCCGCAGGAGCATCCGCCCCGCCTCGCCCGCGCCGATGAGCATGACGCGCTCGCCCTCCTGCCTTGCCTGACGGGCGGAGCTTGCGAACATCCGCAGAAAGCGGAAGGTGCAGCGCCCGCCCACCAGCAGGAACAGCTGGAACAAAAGCTCCATGAAGAGCACGCTCCTCGGCTGGTGATAGCCGAAAAGCGCCGCCGGCACATGGAACGCGCAATAGGCGAGGACGACGGATATCACCATCTCGGCGACATCATGGGCGCTGACGTAGCGCCAGAGATAGCGGTACATCCGGCGCGGCCAGAAGACCGCCGCCGTGACCAGGAACTGAACGGGCAGAGCACGAAACCACGGCTCAAGATATCCGGAAGGCACCTGCTCAAAGTCGAAGTCGAAGCGCACCAGCAGCGCAAGACCGCCCGCCACAATGATGAAAATGGCGTCCATCAGGAGGAAGAGCACCGTCTGGACGGGGACGCTTTTTTGAATCGTTTTCATACTATGCCCCCATGGATCTGCGGTAAAAGGCAGTCCCTCCACTGCCTTTTACCGTACTCTTTTGAATTCTCCGCTCAGCGGAGGGCGACGCTGTCAGACGCCTCGCAGATGTTCTTCCACGCCCAATGGGTCTGGGGGACATCCGGGTACTGGCGGGCATTCTCGTAAGACTGACCTGCCATGCAGCGGCCCAGCAGACGGTTCAGCAGAACGGCTGCCTGCGCGCGGGTGATGTGCTGATTGGGGGCAAACTGCCCGTTGCCGACGCCGTTGACCCAGCCGAAGGACGCCGCCGTGGAAATGGCGTCAAACGCCCAGTGGCTGGCGGGCACGTCGGTAAAGGTCTCTCCGCTCGCGGAGACCTGAGTGAAGCGTGCGCAGATGGTGACAAACTCGGCGCGGGTGATGGGCTGATTCGGGGCAAACTTGCCGTTGCCGACGCCCTCCACGATGCCAAGAGAGGCAAGGGCATTCACCGCCTCGGCGCACCAGAGCGTGTCGGGGACGTCCGTAAAGGTGGATTTGGAGGAAACCTTCTGCTCCTTCAGCAGGCGGTAGAAGATCTGCGCCACCTGTCCGCGGGTAACGGAACTTGCGGGATAGAACCTGCCGTCCGCCATGCCCTGCATATAGGCAAGGTCCTGATCGGTGTTCAGCTGCTTGGCGATGCCGGTCACATTGGGGTCGGCGACCATCACGGCGCGAACGGACACGCTGCTTTCGGGCATGGTGAAGGTGTAGACGCCGTCAGACTGCTTGCTCACGGGAATGTCGTTGCCGCTCACATCCTTGACCGCCAGATCGGAGAGGACATAGCCGTTCGACGCGGCGCTGTCCCGGATGACGGCGGTCCCACCCTTGGGCAGGGTATTCTTGTCCGCGCGCAGCGTGTTGTTCGGCACAGGCTCCACAACGATCTTGTGACCGTCGGGCGTGGGCACGACGGGCGGATTCACGCCGCTGTCCGAGCCGGTGGTGTAGGCCTTGAGCGTCACGGTCACGGTATAGAGACGGCCGTTGTCCCGATAGGTCACGCGGTTGACGCGGTCGACCGTGAGGTTCGCGAAGGTGGAGGAAAGGCTCTTGAGCGTATCCTTGAAGGAGCTGTCCACGCTGTCATAATACTTCTCCACGTAGAGGTTCCACGCGCTCTCGCCTTCCCGGAACGCCTGGGCGCCCGTGTCCACGATATTTCGCAGACCGGTCCCGGAAAAGACGGTTTCCATTTCGTGGTATGCGCTGTCGACAACGGACGCCAGTTCCGCTGCAAGGGGCGTGTCCATCGTGCCGTAGCGGCTGGAGGAGGCGCTGAGCGTCCGCTCCACGCCTTCTGCATCCGGACCGGTGATGGTCACATCGACATAATAGGTCGTGGCTGCCAGCGCGGTCTGCGACAGCAGCGTGCACAGCACCAGCATCAGTGCCAGCGTTCTCGCAATGTTTCGTTTCATGTTCATCCTCCAAGTCAATGAATTTATCAAATCACGTTTCCGTATTTCAGACGATTCCTTCAAGATGCAGCGTTTCGCTGTGCAGCCTGCCCGGCAGGGCGCTGTGATGGGTGGCGAATACCGCCGCCGGATACGCGCCCGTCAGCTCTGTCAGCAGCCGTGCCTCCGTATCCTCGTCCAGCGCCGAGGTGATCTCATCCAGCAGCAAAAAGCGCGGGGCGGAAAGCATCGCGCGGGCGATGGCAAGGCGCTGACGCTGTCCCGCGGAAAGACCGCCCCCCTCTTCGCTCAGGACGGTTTCAAGGCGGTCGGGCAGGTCGCGGACAAAGCCGCATTGCGCCCGCTCCAACACCTCCCAAAGGGCGGCGTCATCCGCCTCGGGTTTTGCCAGTAGCAGATTTTCGCGAATACTGCCGGAAAAAAGCCAGGGCGTCTGAGGGACATAGCCGAACAGTCCCCGCACGGCAGCGGAGCAAGGGAACTCCCCCCGCTCGGTTTCAAGGTATACCCGGCCCTGCTGCGGGTGGTACAGCCCCAGAATAAGGCGGAAAAGCGTGCTTTTTCCGCTTCCGGACATTCCCGTGAGACAGGTCCAGCGATCGAGCGGAAGACGCGCGGAAAAATTCCGCAGAACAGGCTGTTCCTCGCCCTCATAGGAAAAGGTGACATTTTCAAATACGATGGCGCGAAAGACGTCGTCCTCCTCCGCCGCTTGTCCCGGCGCCTCCCCAGGCAGGGAATACAGCTCATCCAGCCGCGCCTCCGCCGCGCGGACGGCTGCCAGCCGGGACTGAACGCCCGACAAGCCCGTGAGCGGGCTTTGGAACATCGCGAGGAGCTGTAAGAGCGCCGCAAGGTCGCCGAAGGAGAGCCTTCCTTCCCGAATGGCGATGCCGCCCCAGACAAGAAGAACGGCGTATCCAAGCTGCAATACGGCGGAAAACCCGGTTCCGACCCCCGTTGAGAAGACGCGCAGGCGCTTGCGCTCGTGCAGCCACTCCTTCTGCCGTCCTTCAAAGCGGCGGACAGCCTCTTCCCCCGCCGTCATGCTGCGCAGAAGCTCCGTATGCTCCAGGATCTCCTGCGTGCAGCCCGTCAGACCTTCCTCCGCCTGACGCACGCGCAGATGCCGCCGCGTCAGATACTTTCGCAGCAGCCGCCCGTCGGCGATCGCCAGCGCGCCCGCGCCTACGACCGCAAGGGCAAGGGGGATATTGACGAAAAACAGCGCGGATGCGGCGCAAAGCAGTCGGATGAGCTGCCCCGCCACCTGGGGGCGGCCGACGATCCGCCATTCGCAGACGGTGTAAGCGTCCTGCGTCAGGCGGCTGAAGACCTGCCCGCTGTGGTAGCGGCTGTATGCCTCCGCATCCTTGCTCAAAAGCGTATCAAGCGTGTCGCGCCGCAGCGATACCGCCGCGCGGTCGACCGTCCTGCCGGAAAGCAGGTCAAGCCCGCCGTCGAGCAGCGGGAGAGCCAGCGCCAGAAAGAGCAGCGCGCCCCCCCATGTCCTGCCGCCCTCGTCCAGCACCCGGCGGCTCACCAGGGCAAGCGCCGCGATGCCGAACGCCTGCGCGGCGATGCCTGCATACAGCAGCGTGAGCGGCGCTTTGTACGCGCCCGCCGCCTTTTTCTTCGACTGACTCATCTCATCTTCTCCCGCGTATCAGTCCCCTCCGTGCCCGCTGAAGGAATCGCAGCAGCCTCAGCAAGGGGCGACGGGCGGGAAAGGTATGGACCCAGAAGCGTTCATAAAACCGGTAGGGCCGGGACAGGGCGGTTTCCCGCCAGCGTCCCTTGCGGCGAAAGGCGGTGACGTACGCAATGATCTGCGCCTCATCGACCTGCTCCCCTTCCCACTGCGCGTCGCCGCAGCAAATGCAGGTCTCTGGCGCACACAGGCGGATGACCCGGTGCAGGATATAGCTGCCGTCCGCCTTCTGATAGAGGGCGATATCGCCTGGTTGCACGCGGCGATCGAGCCGCGTGAGACGCACCATGTCCCGCCCATCGGCAAGAAGCGGCCACATACTGTTTCCCGTCACCGGAAGGAGCGCTTCTCCGTGCGCGAGCTGCTCATCGAGCAGTTCGCGCAGCTGCGCCATGGGGATCTGCCGGACCTGCATCTTACAGACCGTCCACCGCGCCGACGGGTCTCAGCTTGTCGAGAAAGGCGGCAGCGTCTGCCTCCGCCTGCTCCCGTTCGACCGAATACACGGCGCATAAGGCGTCTCCAAGGCTTTGGAGCGTCTGTTCCTGTTCCAAAAGGTCCCATAAAAATGCGCCGGTCTCGTTTACGGAGATCATTCCCGGAAACGCTTCGGCAGCCACCCCCAAAGGGACGATGACCGACATATCTGCGACCCGGCGCAGGATGAAATTCTCATTTCTTCGCATATTCCCTCTCCTGTTCTGCGCGCGCTGCGGTGAAGATCGCGTCGCTGCGGCAAAGGAGCGCTTCCAGCGCATCCCCTGTCAGACGCTTTTTGGCAACGGCAGCGGCAGGGCCCAGATCGGGTGTGCGCCGCTGCGTGCCGTGACAGTCGGATGCAAGGAAAAAGGATTGCCCCTCCCTCAGCAGCCGAAGGAGCTTCCACCGCTCGATGGGATGCAGCAGGCATCCGGCGCTGAGCTGGATGGGGACGTTCAGGCGATACAATTCCTGTATGTGCTCTTTCTTCTGCCGCCCCAGATACCGCTCCAGATGTGCCAGCACCGGCGTAACGCCGCTCTGTGCCGCCAGAGAGTAAAGCTGGTCGATCATACTATTGTTCCAGAGGGTGAAGGGCAGCTCCAGCAGCAAATAACGGCTCGAACCGAGACACAGTGCCTCAAGATCGTCCCAATGGTTCATATTTGGCATCCATGCCACCTCTGCACCCAACACAAGGTCAGGAAAAGGTTCGGCGGTTTTCTTCATCGCTGCGGAAAGATGCTCCCAAGCGGCTTGACGACGCGCGAGAAACTGCTCTATGCTCTCCCTGTCCCGATGAAAATGGGGGGTGAGCGCTACACCCGTAACGCCCTGCGCTGCCTCCATGCGGAGCATTGCAAGACTGGCTGCCGTGTCCGGCGCGCCGTCGTCCATGCGGGGCAGAATATGGGTGTGAAGATCGGTCATGGGATGCTCCGTTCCCCGCTGTCCGGCTTCTCCTGTCCGTATCCGTAACCGTAGCCGTGCCCATAGCCGTAGCCGTAGCCGCGTCCGTAGCCGTAGCGGTGGCGCTGATAGCCGTATTTCCGATATCCGTAGTATCCGCTCTCCCTCGTCACCTCGTTGAGAACAAAGCCGAGGATCTTCGCGTGGGAGCGCTCTAACTGCTCCACCGCGCGCAGGACGCTCCCGCGCTCGGAAAGACCTGCACGTACCACGAACAGCACGCCGCTGCTCTCAGGCACCAGAACGCAGGCGTCCGTCACCAGATTGACGGGAGACGTATCGAGAATGATGTAATCATAGTTCTCCTGCAAGCTGTCAAGCAGCGCTTTCATGCGGGAGGAACCGAGCAGTTCCGACGGGTTGGGCGGCACGTCGCCGGCAAAAATGACGTCAAGATCTTCGATGCCTGAATCGTGGATGGCCTTTCCAAGCAGCTCCGGCTGGATAAGCAGGTTGCTCAGTCCTACCTTTTCCTTCGCGGACAGCAGCCGCGCCAGCTTGGGGCGGCGCAGGTCACAGTCGATCAGAAGGACGCGCTGCTTCATCTCCGCATAGGAGATGGCAAGGTTGAGTGCGGTGATGCTCTTTCCTTCGGATTGCATGGCGGAGGTCACGATCAGGACCTTGCACGCCGTCTCGTCCGCCAGGGAAAAAGTCACGTTGGTCCGCAGGGTCTTATAGGACTCGCGGATGAAAAAATCGCTCTTTTCCGAGAGGATGTTTTTCCGCTCCACTTCCATGATCGCCGCGGTATCCGGCGCGTCGTGACGCCGGGCTCTCCGCAGAAGAGAAAAATGCTTTTTTTTCATGTCGCCTTACCTCTCTCCGCCGTGCTCATCGGCTTTTTGTGCGCTGAGCCCCGCCTTTTTCCGCTCATTCTCTGCAAAGGAGGGGATCTGCCCCAGCATGGGAAGATCGAAAAGCTGTGTCAGGTCTTCCTCGTTCTTGATGCGAACGTCCATCAGATACAGCAGCGTGACATAGACGACCGCGAGAAGGAGACCTGCCGCACAGCCCAAAAGGGTATTTTTCCGATAGCTTGGGGTATAGCGGCTCGTGGGCACCTTGGCATGGTCGATGATCTTGGTGGAGCTGCCTTCGACGAATTCCTCGATCTCGCCGGGGGCGACGGTCGCCACCGCGTTGGCGATCTTCGCCGCCATTTCCGGATCCGGATGGGAGATGTATACCGAGAACAGCTCGGTCTCATCCACCTGCGCCGTCGTCATCATGCCGCGGATCTCAGCCGCAGAGTAATCAAGCTTCGCGTTCTTTACCACCTTTTCCAGCACGGTATCGCTGCGGATGATATTGACATAGGTGTTGACGAGCTGCTGGGAGGTCGCGAGGTTGGCCGCACTGATATAATCTACCTGCTGATTTGCCTTTATATTGTTGACGTAAATGGTGACGTTGGCACGATACAGCGGCGTAATGAAATTGGCGGTGTAGATCAGCGCGATCACCGCGGCGGCAAGTGCGCACAGCAGGATCAGCCGCCACCGCCTGAGGTAAAGCAGCAGCAGCTTCCAAAGGTCGATCTCCAGAATGTCGCTGGATCGGTTGATGTTGGATTCGTTCATGGTTGTATTTCCCTTTCTGTCTGCGTTTGGACAGATCTTGAGCGGGGCTTTCCGCCCCTTTTGGCGAGAGACCGCCTGAATAGTCTAAAGGCGGCACAAAAAGCCGCATATCAGTCGGTACTCTTTGTGCCGCTTCCGTCCACTGGCAGCGGGCAGCACGGCATTTGTGTGCTGCCTCCTGTCAATCGATGGGTTTGGCTTGATCCGGGAACAGTCTCTCCCGGACAAAATAGGCGGCGCTGTCGTCGTTTCGACAGATCAGCCGGAACACGTTCGTCTCCCGCAGGAGACGGTCTGCCGCGGCAAGCAGCCAATCCATGTCCTCCCGATGCAGACGGAAGGGGGTCTGGCTCAGCAGCAGAGGTAAAGCCTCCGCCGGAGTGAGCGGCTGTAAAGCGTTTTCCTCCCCCTGAAAGAGGAAGCAGATCGCGCGCAGGGGCGCGCTGCGGTTCTGATGCAGCGCCTCCTTGCCGCACCATGGCGTGCCATAGACCTGCCACACACCGCTTTCGCAGCGCAGGGCAGGCTTGTCATCATTCAGAATGGACGCGCCGAACAGGCGCACCCATTTTTCCGTGTGGGTGGATTTTCCCGTGCCCGGCGGCGCGGAAAAGCACACGGCCTGTCCGCCATATTCCACCGCCGAGGCGTGAAGCATCATCCCCTCGTGGGACAGAAGCCCCACGGCAAAGCAGTCGCCTGTGGCGATGTACTCCGCAAGGTCCTCCGTTTCCAGCTCGGGGCAGAGCGACAGCGCCTCCGCGCCGCCTACGCGGATGGTGATATCCGCCGCGCCGCCGCGGGCGGAGGTCCGATAGACCTCCGCCTGGGCAGCCGTGCGTCCCTTGGGGGACATTTCAACGATCAGATCAGCGATTCGGTAACGCATCACTTTTTGGAGATCTTTCCATTCTCGCTCCAGTAGGTGCGATTGCTCGTGACGCTGGCAGCGGTCCCGAAGGGCTTGTAGCCCCATTGCTGCAAGGCAACCTCGTCCTCTTGCGACCCCGGAGCGGCCAGCGCCTCCAGCGGCGCAAGCAGGATCAGCTCGGCGGACGGAGCGATATAAGGTTTTTTTATCGTTTTCATCATGCTGATTCACTCCGTTTACGGGTTGGGGATGTTCAGCGCTTTAAGGAATTTGTCGAGGATATCCTTCTGCGCAGGATCGAGTTCACCGGGGTTCGTCCAAGCGTCCTCGAAGCTCAGATTTCGCGGATCACTCTGCTGCTTTCCACCATTGTCGAACGATGCCTGCGCGGTGGCAGAGATCTTCGTCTGATAGGCAGCGGTGTCGTTCTTGTTGAAGGAACGCATCAGGTATGCCTCGAAGAAATAGGCACCCTCAGCATCTTGAACGACTTCGCTCGTGCTCGTCCCTCCCCCAGTGGGCATTAAGGGAATCGTCTTACCGGTTATTGTACAGCCGTATTTCTTTTCCGTCTTATCGATATCCGTCAGGGTAAAGCCCAGCTTCGTCAGGTGATTCTTTGCCGCTTCATCGCCTTGGAATTTGCCGATGAAGAACAGCGCACACTCCGGGGCCTTCAGCTCAAAGCGGTAGCCGGTGACGGAGATGTTGAAATGGTGGAAGGACAGATTCAATGTACCATTTTCTTCCGTCCCCGGAATGGCAACATAGCGATCGTAGGTATCGACATCCCCCACCTTCACGGGCGGGGTCTCGTAGGTCGGGGCGCAGCCCGTCACCGTACCGACGATCTTGCCGCTCGGGGCGATATACTCCTTGCTCGAGTTGTCCATGCCGTAAAGCTTATAGCCGTTCGTTACCGAGATATCGCCTGTCACCGTGCGGCCGTTCAGGTCGAGATAGAGACTCTTGTTGTTGACGCTGATAGTTTTCTCGGTGGTGTTGTGCAGCAGCTTGATGTATTGGTCGGCTTTAAGATTGTCAACCGCTTTTTGCAGGGTATTATGGGTTGTCACCTGCTTGCCGGTGCTGTCATTGATCGCCGCGACATCCTTCACCCATGTGCCGTCGCCGCAATCCTGGCATTTGCAGTAGGTAAAGGTTTCACCGGCTTTGGCATCCTTGGTTAGGGTGTAGCTGTTGTCAAGGTTTTTCAGCTTGGCGGGGGTGGCGGTAATCTCCTTATAACCCGATGCGTCGTTTTCGTACTTTCCGCTCGAAGATTTATACTCCTTACGGGATTGCATGTATTGATGCGTCGTTACATCACCGGTTGGGGCAGTTGACAGCACAACCTTTCCGCTGCCCAACGAGCTTGTAATATCGGCACCGCCGGCGGTGGTATAGAGCTTTCCGGCAACATTAAGCGTGCCGTTAACATCGAACTTTACATCCTTCATGTCTGCGGTTGTAAAATGAGTTGTCCAGCATTTGCTGTTATCACTGTTGCGGCTTGGGGTGTAGTACTCCGGTCTGAAGTCCGTTGATCCGGGGTAAGTAAATCCTGAGTACACATATCTAGGTTTCTGTTGACCATTTACAGTGATCGTCTCTGTATCCCACTCCTTGTAAACCCAGTCACTACGATCATACACAAATAGAGATTTTCCGCTTGCGATATTGATCGTTGCCCCTTCATCAACTATCACCTGTGATCCGGGAATCAGGCAGAGGCTCTGATCGATCGTTGTTGTTCCGCTCTTTACGTTGATCGTTGTATTCTGCATGATCGGCAGGTTGAAATTTTGGGATTTCACGGTGGCTCCTGCGTCTATTGTTATGCTACTAAGATTTGCATCGCCGATAACTTCATATGTTACCCGCTCCGTTGCACTGTCATATTTTTTCACAAAAGAACTCCCCGGCTGCAAATTGAAAAGCCCGCCGGAATCCTTTGTTATAAAATTCAGACTAACATCCGCCTTAGTATAACTTGTACTATGAAGCCGACAAACCGCAGTTTCCTTTGCGCCGTATTCTATCTCAAGTGTTGCTTCAATGTTCTGAACATAGTACTGTGTAAATGGGAATACTTTTTCCGCGCGATTCAGAGTGCTTGTTTTAGATCCTCCTCTGTAATCGCAGATTTGGAATTCTTCATATACAGTCGCTCCCGATTCTGCCTTAATATTACCGGTTCCTGTGATAAAGCCCCAGCAATACAAATTGCTTCCATTCTTTAATACAATACTGCTGCTGGGTTTCATATGGATCGTTCCGCATTGACCCGATATCACTCCAGTATAGCTAGAGTTAGCAGAACTGACCTGTGCCGGAAGGCTGATATTTCCATAAACTGTTATTTGTGATCCTTCATCCATGGTCAAAGTAGTATATACGCTTTGGTTCTTTTGTGCCGCCACCAGTCCGGTTGTTCCCGGCATGGTTGTATAATCTGTCCTATTATCATCAAATGGGATCAGCAGGGTGACTTGGGATGGGATTATATAGTTCCCTGTAATTTTGCCGCTGCCGACCAGCGTGATGGTGGCGGGCAGATTCTTCTGCGCCTCCGTAATTGCTTCGTTCAGATCGTCGAACTGCCACCCGCCGGTTTCAAAAAGTGCCAAATCTTTGCTCGCAAACCGTGCTGTGATGGTGCAGTTGCTGTCGAAGTTCAGAGAGGCCTTAGCATTGGTGTTGATGCACATCCCGGTGTCCACATTATACCAACCCTTAAAGCGATACCCGTCCGCCGGGGTCGCCTCGACCAGATAGGCGGCCGTGGAGCTTTGGGTGCTGGCGTGCGTCTCGGTGATCTTCTTCCCATTCACGGTGTAGCTGCCGTTTTCTGCGGGCAGGAAGGTCACAGTTGCGCTCACATCAGCCAGAAGGCTGATATTGGTTATCGTGATCTTGGTATCAGCGCTGGTACTGCCAGACTCGATCTCGATCTCGATCGTTCCGCCGGCGTCCAACTCCTTTTCGAAACTGCCATCTGTGGTAGTGGTGGTGTTATTCACCAAAATCGTACCGGCGCTCGGCACAACGGTGTAGTCAAAGGACAGCGTTGCCTTCGTACTTTTCTTGTTGGTGATGGTCAGTGTGGAACGATATTTTGTATCGCTGGCACCACAGCCAGAGCCCGGGGTACTTTTAACCTTACCGATGATCTGCGCACCGCCGGCGTTCCACGCACCGTCCGCAGTACCCGTAAAGTTCAAACCGATGTCAGTATTGCTTAAGCCGGTCACGGTTCCGCTGGTCGCCGCAAGCGCCGGCAGGGTCATCGCCGGCAGCAGCGTCAGTATTGTGACAAACGTCAGGAGCAGCGACACAAAGCGCCTGCCGATCCGTTCAATCATTCCGTCGTCCTCCTGTTTTTTTCTCTTTCTTTCGCAATTCGCCGTAAATGCTGATGCCGATCCCCAGCGACAGCAGCGCCCAGAGGTGAGAGATGTGCAGGATGCTGTCCGTTCGATTCGAGACGCGAAGCGTCTCGGTCACGAAGCGGAAAATGCCGTAGGAGATCATATAGATGGGGTAGATCATGCCCCGCGCGCTGCCGGAGAGCACCTTGCGCCACAGGCGCGAGAGCAGAATGACATAGAAGATCAACTCCATCTCGCGCGTGGGGAAGCGCAGATGCGTCAGCCCCTCGATGGGGATGTGCGCCCCCAGACAGCATCCTGAAATCATGCAGTTCAGGCGGGCGCACATCAGCGTGAATACAAGGCAAATGGTGAACACATCGAACACATCCGCCGCGCTGCGCCCGCTGAGCTTTGCAAACGCCCAGTAGACGAGGGGCATAAAGAACACCGCGCCGAACAGGCTCATATTACCCATCGCGCCCATATCGAACGCCTCAAGCACCGCAAAGGCCTTGACGCTGAATAGCCCGATGAAGATATGCCCCGCCGTAAGCGCAAGCGCCGCAAGGCGGCGAGCCAGCCGCAGCCGCTCGCGGCAGCGCCACAGCCACCAATAGGTGAACGCGGCGCTGACCGTGAGGAGCACAGCAAGACTGTGGTCAGTGAGCCATGTGAACATCTCCACCGTTACTTTTTGGAATTCAGAACTGCCTGCAGAAGGGCAAGGGTATCCTTGTTATTGAATGCATCGCTTTCGGTAATGTCGATTCGGCCATTGTATTCATTGATGATCTTCATTGCGCCAAGGAAGCCATTCATATCCGCCAAGCCGCCCTTATCAGCAGTGCCTATGGCGGTCATATAAGCATTAGCATTTCCACCAGTCGTATCAACCTTGTCATTATTCATCTTTTCTGCCAATTTAAAAACATCTTGAATACCAGTGGGAGGAGTTTTCATTGCATCCTTAAAGGTTTGGCTGGCATAGGTGGAATTAGCATAACCAACCATGGTGCCGTATAGCAGCGCTGCCGTAGGCAATAGACCATTGTTTTCTTTCGCAGTGGGTAAAAAAGCGTTGTACATATTATTCGTGGGGGTAGTACCAATCGCCGTTAAGATATTTGTTGCATTCATATCCTTCGCCTTGGAGGCAACATAAAGGACAGTAGCGTTTGCGATCTCAGTGGCAGATGCCTTGCTGCTGTCGCCCAGTTGTTTGTTCAAAAACGCTTTGTAGGCGTTAATTTCTTCCGGGCTTGTGCCAGCAGAGATGGAGTCAATTACCTTATTAATTGCGTCCGTGCCTGTCGCGCCTGCAAACCAATCGGTAAACATGTTGGAAAGGTTGTTGAGAGAATTAGCCAATTCCACTTCGTGGCCGCTCAGATTGGACTGCGTGAATTTATCGAGATTTGCCTGATTTGCCTTACTCAGTTTGACCACCGTGATAGGCAGGGGGATCTCGTTGTATTTGGTTTTGCCCGCATACTTGTCCGTGCGGTACTTCACGGTGGTTGCCCAGTCATCGCCGAAGGCGTTTTTCAGCCACTGCTCAACGACTGCCTGATCACTTGGATCAGTGGCGGAAACAGTAGCGTTGCTATCTTTGGCGACGTTCACGGTGCCCGTTACGCCGGGGTTTGCATACTGACCGATCTCGCCGGCGTAGATGATGTCGCGATACAGAGTCTCGTCCAGACCCTCGTTGGTGCGCTTAATGTAGCCGCCGTAGCCCACCGTGCCGACGCCGGCCAGAATGCCGATGATCGCGATGACCACAATAAGCTCTACCAGCGTAAAGCCTGCGCTGCCGCGCAGCTTGTTCCTCACTTGCTTTTTCATGTTGTATCCTCCTCAATATATTTGTTTTCTTTTTGAGAATTATATGAACAGATGATTACTCTGTGGTTTCCCCTTGCGTTTTCCAGTTCAGCACGCCGTAGCCCACGATGCGCTTATCGTTCAGATCGTAGCGCTGGACGGCGACCCTGCCGCCGCTGTTGCCCTCGATGGTGTAAAGGAAATTCCCTTCCACGCACAGCACCGCGCCGACGTGGTCCGGGTCGGTTCTCCCGTCCCAGTCAAAAAAGACATAGTCGCCGGGGATGGGCTTATTGTTGGTGTCACCGCGTTCGCGCCACTGGCTCTTATCCTTGAATCCCTTCATGCCCTCATCCACGTCTGCGAAGCTGGGCGGATCGCCGTTGATGGAGGCTTTCTGCTGATCGGCTGCCCACGAGAGGAAGCAGCCGCACCAAGGGGTGTATTGGTTCCAGCCGGGGTGACCCTCGTAGCCGTCGATGTACCATTCGGAGAAGTATTTGTATCGGCTCGTATCCCCCTTGAGGATATTTCCCCTGCTGTCATACTGGTCCGCAAGCGTCTTTAAAAACGCGAAGCGCGCCGCCTTTTCCTTCTCGGACAATTTAGTAGACTCCGGCAGGGTGGGCTCTTTCGTCAGGATATCTTCCGCATCCGCTTTGCCGACGCTGTCACCCTCGATCCCGGTTCGACAGAAAACGGAGGTGCTGTAGCTGTGCGCCGCGGTCGCGAAGGTGAAGGTCACGAGGCTGCCGTCCAGATCGACCCGCGCGCCGCGCAGGTTGTCGAGCAGCACCTGATCGCCGCTCGTGCCGCTGCGGAGCTTACCGCTGTTGTAGCGCAGCAGCACCGCGCCGGGAGTGCCGTCGGCAGTCTTTCCCTGTAGTTGCCAGCCGTCGGAGAGCGGCTCCACGCGGTAGATCTTGCCGCTGGCGGAGAGATCCTCCAGCGCGGAGAGCACGATGCGCACGGTCTGCTGCTCGCCCGCCTCCTTCTGCGTCGTTTGATGCACCCGCAGTCCGAGCAGCATCAGCGACGCTGCGGCTGCCAGCACGATGGAGCTGACAGCGACGGTTACCAGCAGCTCGACCATGGTGAAGCCGCTGTTGTTTCGTTTCATTCGCTCGTCTCCCCCCCCTTCGCTGTCAAGTGGGTGATGGTATAGGTGTTGTAGCTGTGCGTCGCCTTGCTGACCTTGGCGGTGTACTTTATGACTTCTTTGGACGTTCCGTCGGGCTGTTTTTCCTGCACCTTTTTCTTGGGTACTTCGTATGCGAGTTTCATTTTGATCTTTGTCTCGATGCGAACGGCGGCGTTCTCGCAGGTGAGGGTAAAGGTGCAGCACTCGCTGCCGGTCTCGGCGGGATCGGGGGGTGTAAAGGTACAGTTACCGACTTTTTCCTTCACAGCGCTAAGGTGTGCAAGGTATTTTCCCTTTGCCTCTGCCTTTGCATCATCTTCCGATTCGTATTCCGCGGATTCCTGCAAGGAGCTTACGTCCTCCGCCAGCGCCACAAATTTTTCAATCTCGCCCTCCGCCTGATAGAGCTGCTGCGTCTGGCGGATGGAGCGCTCCTGCGCCTGATAATTTTTCAGCGCCGCGGTGCAGACGGACACCGCGACGGCGCACAGCACCAGAACGACGATGAGCACATATACCAGCGCGTAACCGCCGTTGTCTTTCCAGAGCTTTTTCATGTGCCACCGCCTTTCGGCACCGCGCGGACATACGTATTCACCGTAACGAGCGGCTCCGTGTGCTTATCCTTCACCGTGACACGATAATAGGGGTTGTCGCCGTCTTTTACCGTTTTGACCGTCACATTGGGGAACGCCTCTGCGCGGTAGTTATCGCTTGGCTGCGTGACGCCATCCTGCATCAGGGTCTCCACGGCGGTACGGACGTTCAGATGGGCTTCCATTACGGCCTGGCTGTGGGCGTTGATCCGTCCTGCCAGAATCAGGCTGGAACAGATGGGCGCGGAGATCAGGCCGATGATGGCGATCGCCACGACGACCTCCAGCAGCGAAAAGCCCGCTGTTCTCTCTTTCCCGATCTTTTTCATGCCTTGTCTCTCCCAATGGGTCAGTTGAAAATGTCTGTCTTACCGGTCGCGGGCGGCGTTACGCCCGGTTCCTCATAGGTGTTCTGAGCGGACGGCATCAGATACAGCGTCAGGGTCATCTGCCCGTCCAGCAGCTTCTTTTCGCTGTCGTAGCTGAAGGTGGCATACCGGATAGAGGTGATGCGCTCATCCGTTGCCAGCGCATGCACCATGTTCTTGAACTCCTGATAGGAGGCGTGATAGTACACCGTCAGGTTCAAGCCCTCAAGGAGTGCGCCATCGCTCAAGGCCTGCATCGGCGTGATCTCACCGAAAGAAAACTCGATGTCGCCGCCGCTCCCGAAGCGCTGAAGGAAAATATCGTGCAGTTTCTGGGTGTAGCCCAGCTCCTTACTGCCGGTCCCCAGCGTTTTTTCCAGATACAGCAGATAGAGGATCTGATCTTCTTCCTTCATATCCGCGGGGAAGTTCTCATAAAGCGCGGCGCGGCTTTCCTCGATCGCCGCCTTTGCCGGCTCAAGCTGATCCTGCACGCCCTTGTACATCTCGTTTTCGACGATGGTGGTTTGCAGCGCGGTGATCTGAGCATTTAACTGATCCCGCTCCATGACGTAAGCTTCACTGCGGGGGCGGTAGCCCAGAACATACACCAGAACGGCGACCAACAAGAGCAGGACTGACAGGACAGCCTTCCAGTTTCTACCGATCACTTTCACTGGCCCACCTCCACTTTCTCAACCTTGGCGTCGCGATCCAGACCCTTGCGCGTCTGCTCCGCCTGGATCAAGGACTCGTCATAGGACAGCACGACCGTCAGGTAATAGCGGTTGTCGGCAGGCTTCTGCGTCTGAGAAGCGCCGGTGTTGAAGATATCCGGGATGCCTGAGCCGCCGGTTTGATTTTTGAGTTGATTCATCAGGATCCACATCAGCAGATCGTTTTCATCCATGCCCGTGCTGCCGGAGGTGCCGGATGTACCGGAGGTCTGCTGATTCTTCCGCAGCAGCGCGTTGACCGCGGCCACAGTGGCGGCATCCCGCTGGAACGCCGCGCCGCTGTTGATCTCCTTTTGGAGCATCGCAAGGTCGAGCGCGGTGTTGACCGAGCGGAGCTCGCCCATTTCCTTGGCAAGATGGAGCGCAAGCTTGCCGCTCAGCGTCTGATTCTGCCGAATGAGCGCGATCGCTGCGTTGACATTCGTCTTGTTGTCGGTCAGGATATTCAGCAGGTTCGGCAGATATTTGTTCAGCATCACATCGTCGCTCTCATAGAACATGCGGTGCTGATCGGCGTTTTTCCAAATGTCGTCAAAGATCTTGTCGTACAGGATCTGGTCCTTTTCCTCACGGGCGATATCCTCGCGCATCAGCAGGAAAAACTGATACATGGCGGCAGGATCGTTTTGCAGCAGGGACCGGATCGCGTTCTTCTCCTGGGTGGTATTGGAGCGCTTGCGCAGGTCATCCAGCGAGAAGGTCTTTGCCTGCACCGGCCCGTAGACGGCTTGCAGAGCGTCCAGCTGGTTGGAGTTCAGGTATTGCAGGCTGAGACGCAGCTTTGCAATATCGACAGACTCAATGCCAGAAGCAGAGGACGTACTGCCGCTGCTGGGCGTGGCAGGCGTGACCGGCGTGCCGGAATTGCCGGGACGGCTCGGAACGCTGGGGGTGCTCGGCGTGCTCGGCGTCGTCGTGCCGGGGTTGCTCGGAGTGACGGGCGGGTTGGGATTGCTCGGCGTGCCGCCGGTGCCGCCTCCACTGCTGCCGCCGCCTCCGGGGAGCAGACCTTGCAGGAAATCAAGGTTATCGGGGGAAATGGTCATGCCGACCTTCTCCATCATGTCGGCGTAGCTTTCGATCTTCTGGATGGTCGCTTCGTCAACGCCCGCGGCACGCAGCAGCGGGAGCACGTCCTTGATCATTTTGCCGGTGATGCCGTTTGACGCGTTGGGGAACAGCTCATCGAGGGAATAGCCTCCCTCAGTGGGAGGTTCTTCCGTACTGCTTTCCTCGGTACTATCCGTTGCGCTTTCCTCCGTGCCCGGCACGGGGGACTCCTTCCCCGCTTCCTCGTACAGCGCAGCGATCATTTTGTCCGGGGAGTAGGCTTCCCGCGGGCCGATGGTCAGGCTGGAAACGGTGTTGAGGGTCATGAAGGGCACGTCGCGCAGCGCCACGAGGAAATAAGCGGCGTCCTCCTTGCTCTGGAAGGCGACCTGCGCCGCAAGACACAACTCGGTCGTGCTCAGAGCGGTCACCGTTGACTTCTTGGGGAGCTTTGCCTCCAGCTCGTCCAGCACCAGTTCAAGGTTGTCGTTATATGTCCGAACGGAGTCGAATACGGTGTCCCAGTCGGCGCTGTAAGCGTCGTACATACTCGAATAGTTGTGGTAGTTCTCCGCGCAGCCCGCGTTCTGCTGGGCAAGCGCCGTCAGGCGGTCCTGCTGTGCGCGCAGACCGTCCAGCTCCGTGCTCCACGACAGCTTGGAGGTCAGCAGCAGCAGTACGGACGCCGTCAGCGCCGCGCCGCCAAGGAACACAAGACCGTACTGCCACGCGCGGTTGATGGGTGCGCGCGCGCCGGTGATGTGGTTCAGCTCCGGGTCGCCGAAGTCAAGTGCGGTGAGCGCCGCGCCCTGACAGAGCAGCCACTGCGCGCCGAAGTCGGTCTCCGCCATTTCGACGGGGACATTCAGCAGCGACGCGAGCGCCGGGGCAAGCCCCGCCTCCTTCGCCTGACCGCCGGAAAGCACGGCGCTCGTCAGGCGGGCGCGGCCGGGCATGGCGGAGAAGTAGTCGAGCACGATGCCCGCCTCATTGAGGTCGTCCTGCTGGGAATAGCCCCGTTGCAGCAGACGCTGCAGCTTGACCTGCCCGTTGTGAACGAAGGTCAGCAGCAACAGCTCGCTCTCGGCGTTGATATAGAGGCAGACGCCGTCGTCCGTATCCGCGGAGGACTTCGTGTGCTTTGGCAGGGCATAGTCCGCGTCCACGGCGGTGGCGTGGCTGTGACCGCAGAAATCGACGGCGGCAACGCTCAGCCCCATGCTGTTGGCAAGGGCGTAGTAGCGGTGGAGCATCGTGCGCGGGACTGCCCAGAGCTGCACGCGCAGATGACGCGCGTCCTCGCGCGCCTCAACGCCCACGCTCTCCCACGAAAGCTGATACTCGCCCGGGTCGATGGGGAAATACTCGTCCATGTTCGCCAGCAGCATCTGGCCGAGGCGCTGCTGCTTTTTCACCGCGGGGACGGTGACGCTCTCGCTGATGACCTGCGTGGAGCAGAGCGAAAAGACCACCTTGCGGCAGCGGCGGAACAGCCCCTGCCGCAGAACCGGCTCCATCGCGTCCCGCAGGGCGTCCAGCCCCACGAGCTGACCGTCCTCGACCGCGTTCGGCGGCGTGGGCAGGATGACCTGCTCGGAAATGGCGTCGCTGCCCAGCGTCATCTGGGCGATGCGGATCTCCCGCTCGGTGATCTGCACCACCAGCGCCCTGCCGCTCAGCTTTTGCTTGCTCATAAGTGTTCCCTCCCGGACTGTGGGAATGGCACAGCCGTCCCGAAGAACGGTTCTGCCCCTCCCACAGGCTCTTGTTTTTCTCTCGCGGGCAGGTCCGCGCCTGCCCTGTTTCTCTCCCGTGTTACAGCCCAAAAAGACCGAGATACGCCGCGATGAGCCGGTCGCCCCACAGCGCCGCGACCCAGATGCCCGCGGCAAGATACGGCCCGAACGCCAGCTTGCGGGGCGCGCCGCGTTTCATGCGGACGGAGTGGATGATCGCACCGGAAACGCTGCCGAGGATCATCGCAAGCAGGATGCGCTGCCAGCCCAGCAGCAAGCCCGCCGCCCCCATCAGCTTCACATCCCCCATGCCAAGGCCGTTGCCCTTCGTCACGAACCACAGCAGGAGGAAAAGAAGGCTCACCGAGAACATGCCGATGAGATACGTTTTCCAGTGCGCGGTATCGCCTGCAAGCTGCACCGCGCCCAGCAGGAAGATCGCAAGGTTCACCCCGTTGGGGATCTCGAAGGTGCGCCAGTCGATGAGCGCCACGACCGTCAGCAGGGAGAAAAGCAGCGAATACAGCACCGCGCGCAGCGGCTCGGCCTGATACAGCCACGCCGCCAGCAGCCATGCGCCGCCGCTGAGCGCCTCCACCACGGGGTACTGGGCGGAGATCTTCTCCCCGCAGGAGCGGCACTTCCCTCCCTGCATCAGCCAGCTTGCCACGGGAATCAGCTCATACCAGCGCAGACGGTGGCCGCAGGCCATGCAGTGCGACGGCGTTTTCACAAACTCCTCTCCGCGGGGCAGGCGGAAGATCAGCACGTTGCAGAAGCTGCCGACGCACAGACCCAGCGCCGTCCAGAGCAGCAGCAAAAGACAGGTCATGGAACGATTCTCCTTTTCGCTCAGGGGTCTCCCCCGCCCGCCCGGGTGATAGGGATACCGGACGGGCGGGGCGTTGTTTCTAAGTGCTTGGGGTTGATGTAGGGGTGGATTAGCCTTAGTCCTTCGGGGTCAGCGTCCAACCAGCGGCAACCTTGCTATCGCCACTTCCGCTCTCCAACTTGTTCCAGTCAGCCTGCTTCGTGTTGCTCTTGAACGTGAACTCTTCGAGATTGTAATAGGGCTTGATATCGGCAGGGGCGACAGTAATGGGCGTGGTGTCGCCAGCGTAAACCGTAACGGCAGCACCCTTAGCGCCTTCACCAGTGGCGGGGGCAACAGTGATCTTCGTAATGTCCTTGAATTCAGCGTCGTTGACGTGCTCATCGGTATAAGCGAAGACAACAGCGGTCTTGATGGCGTCGAGCTGGGTGTAGTCGGCGGCCTCGTTGGCCTTCTTGATGTAGCCGGAGTAGGCGGGGACGGCGATGCCGGCGAGGATGCCCAGGATCGCGATGACGACGATCAGCTCAACGAGAGTAAAACCGGACTTGGAACCAAACTTTTTCATAGGAGTTTTCTTCCTTTCTTTGTTTTGCGTCGGATTTTATATCATCGCCATGCGGCACGGGCCCCTATCTCCCACGCCAGAGGACATGGCTTGGATATACGGATTTACAGGTATTTGTCGAATGCCTTGGTCATGTTGATCATCGGCAGGTAGATCGCCAGCACGATGATGACCACAAAGACCGCCATGAAGATGATGATGGCGGGCTCCATCAGGTTCAGGAGCTTTTTGGTGGCCTCATCTACTTCTTCATCATAGTAGTCGGCGACCTTGCCCATCATGCTTTGCAGGTCGCCGGTCTCATCCCCCACGCCGACAAGATTCGACACCATGGGCGGAAAAATACCCGTCCGCACGAGGCTCTCCCGCAGGGGGGTACCCTCGGCGACCAGGGCGCGCGCGTCGCGGATGGCCTCCAGATAGTAGATGTTGCCCATGTTGCTGGCGGCAAGGTCCATGCTGTCCGTCAGCGTCAGGCCGGAGCCGATCAGCACCTCCATGGTGCGGCAGAAGGTCGCGCAGGCGGTCTTGACTGTCAGGTTGCCTACAACGGGCGTCTTGCGGGCGAGCCAGCCGAAAAAGTGCTTGCCCTTGTCGGTCCTGTGAAACAGGACGCCGCCCACGATCAGCGCTGCCAGCACCAGCAGCGGCACCCACCACCAGGACTTGAACCATTCGCAGACCGCCATCACGCCCTGCGTGAGCTTGGGCAGCTCCGCGTCCATATCCTCAAAGGTTTTGAGGAAGTTGGGGATGATCTTCGTCATCATCACGATCAGCACGATGATCATGACCACGATCAGTACGCAGGGGTAGATCATGGCGCTGGTCACCTTGCCCTTGGTGCGCTTGCTGCGTTCGAAATATAGCTCCATCTGGCGGAAGGATTCCTCCAGATTACCGGAGGCCTCGCCCGCTGACACCATATTCACCAGAATGGCAGGGAAGATCTTGGGATGGCGGCGCATGGAAGTAGCAAGCGATTCGCCCTTTTCCACGTCCGCCTGCATTTCGCGGATGGCGGCGCGGAGCTTTTTATTGCTCGTCTGCTGCCCCAGCATGGCGAGCACGGAGGCAACGGAAACGCCCGCGCGCAGGATGGAGACGAACTGACGGCAGAACACCGCCATATCCTTCGCCTTGGGCTTGCCGAGGAACGGGATCTCGATATCGCGGTTGAGGGTGGTCTGCTCCTTAATGTCTAAAATCGTATAACCGGCGCCGCGAAGGGAGCTTTTCGCGGTCTCGATGGACGACGCATCCAGAGAGGAGCGGACGCGCTTTCCGTTTCGATTGATCGCCGTATAGTTGAATCCGGGCATGGAGCCGCCCTCCTTTCTCAGGTCTGCCGCCCTGTCTTGAATTTATCAGGCTCGTTGGCGGCGGCGAGGGCAGTCTCCAGCGAAATCACGTGACGGTCGACCAGATCCTCCAGCGCGTCGTCCAAAAGCTGCATCCCGTACCGCTTGCCGGTCTGGATGGCGCTGACGATCTGGAAGGTCTTGCTTTGCAGGATCATACTGCGAATGGCGGGGGTGACGACCATGATCTCGAATACCGCCGTGCGGCCGCCGCCGATCTTCGGCAGGAGGGTCTGGCCCACGGCACACTCCAGCACGTCCGCCAACTGGATGCGGATCTGGTTCTGCTGCTCGGCGGGGAACGAGTCGATGATACGGTCGATGGTGTTGGCGGCGCCCTTGGTGTGCAGCGTGCCGAACACCAGATGGCCCGTTTCGGCGGCTGTGATGGCGGTGGAGATGGTCTCCAGATCGCGCATCTCGCCGACTAAGATCACGTCGGGGTCCTGACGCAGCGCAGCGCGGAGTCCCGCGGCAAAGCTGCCGGTGTCCGCGCCCACCTCGCGCTGATTGATGATACATTGATCGCTCGCGTGCAGGTATTCGATCGGCTCCTCCAGCGTGATGATGTGGCGGCGCTCGGTGTGGTTGATGTGGTCGAGCAGCGCCGCGAGTGTGGAGCTTTTGCCCGAGCCGGTGGGGCCGGTGACGAGCACCAGTCCGCGGGGTTTATCCGCCTGCGCCACCACCACGGGCGGCAGGCCCAATTCCTCGGCGGTGGCAATGCGCAGCGGCAGCAGGCGAAGCGCCAGCGACGTCATGCCCCGCTGACGGAACACGTTGCAGCGCATACGCACCAAATCGTGATAGGTCACGGCGAAGTCCGCCTCGCCCATTTCATGAAATTCCTTGAGAAGTCCGGGCGTGATCAGCTCCTGCACATAGGCAGTGGTATCCGCCTCGGTCAGCGGGACCTCCCCAAAGTTGGTCAGCTCGCCGTCCAGTCGAAAAACGGGGGGCTCCCCCACCGTGAGGTGAATGTCGGAGGCGTTGCGCTCCAGCGCGTCATGAATGAGTGTTTCCAGGTCGATCATGCGCCGTCCTCCAAAGGATGAGTTTCTTCCGCCACATTTTCAACGCTGATGCGCTGCATCTCGCTGATGGAGGTCGTTCCCTCCAGCACAAGGCGGCGGGCGCTTTCGCGGAGGGTGTGCATCCCCTCGGCGATGGCAGTCTCCCGCAGCGTGCCCGTGTCGCAGCGGTGGGAGATCATCGTGCGCATACGGGGCGTGATCTCCATGATCTCGTAAATGCCGATCCGGTCGAAATATCCGGTACCGGCGCAGCGCTGGCAGCCCACCGGCTCGTAAACCTCGGCGCTGTCCTTCTCCTCCGGCGTCAGTCCCAGATATTCCAACTCATGCTCTAAAAGAACGTGCCGCCGCTTGCAGTTGGGGCAAAGACGGCGCACAAGGCGCTGGGCGATGATGCCGGTCAGCGCGTCGGCGATGAGGTAGCTTTCCACGCCCATGTCCAGCAGGCGCGTGACGCTGCTGGCGGTGTCGTTGGTATGCAGCGTACTCACCACGAGGTGACCCGTGATGGACGCCTGCACCGCGATGGACGCCGTTTCCCGGTCGCGGATCTCGCCGATCATGATAATGTCGGGGTCCTGACGCAAAATGGAACGCAGGGCGTTGCCAAAGGTCAGGTTCGCCTTGGGATTCACCTGCACCTGATTCACGCCGTCCACGTTCGCCTCCACGGGGTCCTCCACCGTGACGATGTTCACCATGTCGCTGTTCAGCTCGTTCAATGCGGTGTAAAGCGTGGTGGATTTACCGGAACCGGTAGGTCCGGTGACCAGCACGATCCCGTTGGGATGGCGCAGGATCTCGTCGAATTTTTCCAGTTCCGACCCCGTCAGGCCAAGGGCGCGCTTGCTGCGGCGCAGCGCCTTTTTCTGCGTCAGTCGCATCACGCACTTTTCGCCATAAACCGTGGGGAGCGTGGAAACACGCACATCGTATTCCCGGCGATCCACCAGGATGGAAAAGCGGCCGTCCTGCGGTCTGCGCTTTTCGGAAATGTCCAGATTGCTGAGGATCTTAATGCGCGCGATGATGGCGGGCAGCAGCTGCAGGTCGTAAGTGGCGGTGGTGTACAGCACGCCGTCCACTCGGCAGCGGACCCGGACCTTGTCCGGTCCGGACTCCACGTGGATATCGGAAGCGCGTTGGCGCACCGCCTGCTCCACAAGGGAGTTCACCAGCACCACCACGGGGGAGGCGTTGACATCCTCCTGAAAGACCTGATCTTCCAGAGAGGCGCTCTCCCGCTCGTTGGTCTGGGTGTAAAGCTCGGCAGCCTCCTGCATCTCCTCGCTGCCGTAGCAGCGGTCGATGGTCACGAGAATGTCGGATGTTGTCGCTAAAAATGGCTTAATGCGACACTTGCTGGCGATCGCGACCATGTCGCGCCCCTTCATGTTCATGGGCTCGTTCATGGCGACATACAGCGTGCCGCTGTCCTCCGGATCAAACTGGAAGGGCATCATTGTATATGTACGCAGGATATCCGGGCGAACCGCCTGTCGGACATCCATGGGGATGGTCATTTCGTAAAGGTGCACCACGGGGGTGCGGGTCAGCGAGGACAGGGCTTCAATGACCTGTTCTTCGGGCAGGATGGCGCGCTCCAAGATCAGCTCGCGAATGGACTTGTTCGTTTCCTCCTGAGCACGACGCAGCTCGTCCGCCTGTTCCGCGGTCAAAAGCTGCTGTTCCAGCAGGTATCGCAGGAGCTTTTCGTTCATGCGCGCCCTCCTTTCTCTTGTTTTTCGGGGCAGAAATTATTTTTGAATCAGTGCTTTTCAAAAGTGTGAGACGACAGACCCGCCAGGCTCTCAAACGCGAATGAGCCGCTGACGCGCCTAACGTCTCTTTTTTTATGCTCCCCCTCCCCCGGCGGG